>Ga0265797_10000774_pt1 | contig 58402 bp, 53 predicted proteins | sample P2T30metagenome_FD_192433 | JGI IMG/M metagenome (GOLD analysis project Ga0265797, IMG submission 192433) | Plant litter microbial communities from East Loma Ridge, Irvine, California - P2 T30 | ecosystem: Environmental > Terrestrial > Plant litter > Unclassified | place: USA: California... | reverse complement strand
CACGGAGTCCGCTGATGGCGAAGGGTGCGCTGACTGTGAACTTGAAATTAGATGTATGCAGCAATGATCAACGATGATGGGCAAGCTCTCGGGAGAGGTGGGCTGTGGGTGAGGGCAGATCGGAATGGAGCGTTCTGCAAGGGTGAGGGATAGACATACTACGAGCAATGTTAGAATTGTATTCACACATAGAATTGCGTGCCGTAAAACTTACCACAAGGCGGCCATCTCAGGAGACGAGAGCTTCTTACTAAAATCTCGCACTGATCCATTTACCCAGGTGTACGAGACATCATAAACTGTTGTGGAACAGCTCAGGATCCACTCAGTCGTGCCGGCTTGGCTTCTGTATATCTGACTGTCGTTCAGCAGAGGGTTCGAAACTGCCCACTTGGAGTCGGAAGCTGCTTGTGCTGAACCAAAGCTTGGATATCCAAGTGCCCAAGCTGCGAAGTACAGAGGGTTCGAAGGCTGTAGATACTGGTAGCTGGCATTGGTCCCGGGAACGACGGACTGCTTGCCTCCGCTGAATGTCTCGGTGAGGTTCGGGTCGTACCTGCCCACCCGCTCGCTCAGTTGTGCGTCGGTGGAGAAAGCTATGCCGACTAAAGGTTTGTCTCCGGGAGGGTTGGAGCCCTCGTCGTCGGTATCCGCGTCGAGTGTTTGCGAGCCGCCATCAAAGGTGAAGTTCGCACTGAAGCCGGGAGTGCATTGGAACACGCCATCGGGGTCATTCGGCCACTCAGCGTTTGGTAGGCACTGTTGAGTGATCGGAACACATTGGGTTGAAACGGCATAAGTGAAAGCTTTGAAGTCGACATAGAGAGGCTGACTAGCCGTGTACGTGTTCGCCAGGTAATAGAACGCCTCGGCGCCCGATCCAGTCGTATGGTTTGCTGGGTGTGTTGATATGGTGCTGTTGGCTGTCGGAGCGCCCTCCAGAGCTCGGATGGCCTCGTCGGAGCCGACCAGTTCGAATGAAATATCGTCAACACCGGCGGGGTCATCACCATTGAGATTGCATGATGTCCACAAGACACCATCGGAGGTACTGTAACCGCCCGGACCACGAGGACATAGATCACTTGACAACACTCTAGAAGAGTAGAAAGACACATCGCCTGCAATGTTCTCAAGCGAGCGTGGATATAGGTCTGTTATTCTCACGGGCGTGGTGGCGATACCGAACCAGGTGTCAACGAGAGGGATGATGAGCCTACCAATGGTTAGCAGGGTCTTCTAAGTGCATGTGTGTGCAGCAAGTACCCAAGCATAGTGATGGCAAAGAGAGACCCAAACGCTAGCGGAATCGGGTCTACCAGTTTCCTTTTGTGCGCCCAGCGATGGAGTATAGTGTCTTTCAGAGGCTCGAAGCCTTTGCCGCCCAGTAAGTCGATGAGGAGAGTCAACTGTTCCGGAGTCGGCAAGTCACTACCACTACCTTTCTTCGACTTGGTCACAATCCGTCTGGCAGCGAAGAAAGCAACAAGTGCCATGATGGAGCTTGTAAGGTAGGGAATCACACGGCTGGTCCAAGATGCCACGGTAGTGATGGTCGATGGGTTCTCGTTGACGTAATACGCGGATCCTGCATTGTGTCTATACCAGTCAACCATGTCAATGATCCCCTCGCTTTTCGGCTGGTTCTCCGGCACGTGGAGCTCAAGTTCTGGCCAGCCTGGAGTCGGACGGACACGCTTGTGTAGCACGATGTACAGAAGAACGCAGGAGATGGCTATGACGGGAATGCAAGGTAGTCCGACGCCGCAGACGATTGTCCAGATTGCGGCCTTCAAGTTGCGGTCTGCTCTACGCACGCCGCTCTCGTCGGCTTCTTGAGAGTCATCTCCGTCCAGGAGAGCTGTTGTTGTGGCTGTGACGTCGACTTTGGTGTCGGGATCGGTACGTTTCTCGAGAGAGACCCTGTCGAATCCATCTGAAGAGATCTCTGTCTTTCCAATGGTGTAATCTTGCTTGGAGGTCATTGTGGCATCTATCGCAGGCGAGGACCAACAGGCTCAAAGCTCTACGAGGAAGCAGCAGTCGTCTTATGCAATGAGAGTGCCCATAAATCATGCAAGCCATGTTCCGCCCGGCAGCTACATGGCTGCAGCTACAGATTGACTTCAGCGCAATGAAGAGCGAGAGGATAAAATGAGCGGTCCATGATCCAAGCATTGGTAGGTTGACAGCAGCTGGACCCGCGGAGCTTGGTACATCTTCGAGAAAGCAGCAAGGCGGGATCAATTTACGCGAGCAGCGAAAGTGTGTGTGTGAAGATAACACCGGGAAGCTGAAGATCTGGAGTCGCCGACGCAAGCCACTGAAGCCTGTTGTGGTGGTGTCACTAGATCTGGAGTTGTCTACACGCAAGCCACAACAGGTTCTCCGCAACATGCCAAGCGCCACCACTACAGACTCCTCTAATCTGCTTGTCGATCTCCAAGAGCTCTCACAACCTTATCTCTGTCATCTGCACGTGGTTCTTGAGGCTAGCCGCTGTTGGGACTTTTGGCACTGGCGGAGTCAAATGGTCAAAACGTTGCGTGACATGGAGAATCTGGGATAAGTTTTCATGGCACAGTGCACGATTGAGAAGTAAAGGCAATTTGATTCAGAGTTTGAACATAGCTAACCAGAAGTTCATTGAGCCGGCTCAATGCAACGGTCAATGACTTGTGCAACAATTTGTGCAAAGGCTGCCATTCTTGATAAAACAAAAGAAAAGAAATGGAGTAGCCGCCACTACTCTCAAACTCAATGCCGCCAACGCAGCAATGCTTGAGGCAGAAAAAAAGAGAAATGAAAAGAAGTTGGGTAGACGCCGCTACTTTCCAACTTGATGCTGCCAGTGCTGCAATGCTTGAAGAAGACAACAGAAAAGAGAAAGGACTGGAGTCTCCGCTCCGTAAGTTATGCTGTCCTTTTTTCACACGCCCGCCTTTTTGTTTTTGTTCGTGTCTCGCCACAACGCCGCGCTAAGCCAATGCTGCTGTTTGGTATCGCTCAGTCCTTCCAGGGCCAAGGTGCCAGGAGAGGAGATCGATCCAATTGTCGTGATGAAGAGAAAAGTGAAGAGAAAAGACAAGAATGTGAAGAAAGCCAAGTGAAGAAAAGGGTGATCTGAATAGACCTGCCGCTGTCCCAGAGATGGGCCAATGCCGTGTGGGGTAGAGTGTTGCTCGTCTGAGCATTGCTGCTTCGATAGACGCCGTTTAGAGACGATCGATCGGGTCGAGCAGCTCGTACAGCTCGCGACCGATGAGGTGCCAAGCCTCTTCGACAGACTCGTTGTCTGCCTCCAAGCCAGGGAAGTGGTGGTTTCTCTCGAAGACCTCGAGCGCGGTCGGAATGTGGTTGTAGTTCTCGAGCGGGTACTGCTCGACGACCTGGCGGTGCTGCCAGCTGACAGTCTCGTTGCCCTCGACTCTCGGCGCACCGAGGAAGCGGCTGTGGAGCTTGTCGGTCGCGATGCGCTCGTCGCCTTCGTACTTCATCTCGCTTCTGGACGGCCAAGGTGCGATGAACTCTTTGCCGAGCATGTAGTTGGGCGTGAAGACTGTGGGCAGGCAGAGGACAGGGGAGAGATTGGTGTTGAAGGTTGTGTTTGTCTCTGTCGTGTCGCAGCTGAATTTGCCGCTGAACGCAGTGTAAGCAGATCCGGGCGGAGAAGTGTGAGGAGTCTCGAACAGGCCCGTCGGCGATTGGTTCGTCGGAGTGGAAGGAAGGTCTCCCATCTGCGGAAGAATGTGCGGAGATCCTCCGGATGAAGTTGGAGATGAAGCATCGGAGGTTCCGAAGCGAGCCTGCTGCAAAGCAGCGAACTCACGCTTGTGGGTCTCCAAGTCGAAGTTGTGGTGCCAGAAGGGCGAGTCCTTGCAGATCTTGACGCGAGCCTGGTTGAGTTTCTCGTGGCGCTGCTTCTCGCGCACGACAGGGGCGATCCACTTCTTGGAATTGCCGTAGGACATCTTATGTTGAATGCGTTGTCTTTTATGACTTGAAGGAAGGCTGTAGGCAAGCGATGTTAGTATTGTAAATCGCTTGAAACCTTGCGCAACAAGAATAGGCGCCAAGGTAAGACGTCAAGCAAACAAGGGGTCAGGTCTCCATGGGTCTGTCAATTGTTTTGTTGAAAAGGCGGTGACCGCTCTCAAATTTGACAGCCACTGACAGCCTCGTGTATTGACGAGTGCCGCCCGGAAGGATGCAGAAAAGGAATGCCAAACCTTCGAGCACTTGCCTTGTGGAATGCGAGACAATTCTTGTCTGATGAGCGATTGCTTTGGAAGCTCACACGTGGATTTAGGTAGAGCGCGGGCTGTCCAAGGTTGTTAGCACTGCTTGCGCGTAGATATGTTGCCTGTGAGCTCGTGCCTACCGGGATGATCAGGTGACTGGCAACTTGACGGTTGCCTGTAGGCTGTTGATATAGGGTCAATGCCACTTGGTTGTCAAAGAGCTGAGTGCTGGCCTCCTGGTACCGCTGTTAGTGCAAAGCACTGTGATGGGAGCTCGAAGGTGGTGATATTGACAGTGATCGTGGCAGTGACGGTGGCAGCGCCAGGCGGTGAATGCTTTGGTCGCGCCTGGAGGCTGGAATGACTGTTAGCTATGGATGCCTTTGATGATATGACACTGAGTACGATAAGGCAATGGCAGTGGTTTGCAGTATCGTCGTCGACGGTGCGCAGTGAGGTGGAAGTAGGTGAACCAACCCAGGTCTAATGAGCTAACAGCAGTGTGCTGCTGACGTCGATCGTGACATGTGACAGCCGGTGTGCCACGTGCCAGGCATGCATCAGCTGATGGCGCAATTGAAGCTCTGTGTGTGATTTGCACGTGAAGATGGCGGTTGAATGAACATCATTGTCGCAAGATGTTCTGAGCGGTGAGCAGTTGTTTGCAATGAAGGTGTAGAAAGCGAGCGAGCGCGCGCACGGACCAAACAAGATGGAGTGAACAAGTTGTGAGCGATCACGTGGAGGCTGGCCAGGTAACGGCGCAACGAATCGCAATTTTCCCAAAGCAGCTTCTTCCGGAAAGCCTGTCAACTGAAGTGCAGTGAGATACAAAGTGAGATTCACAGCCAACGAAGCTGCAGTATACATACAGGTAATGAGCTCACAATGATACATCGATTGAACAAGTCCAGGCCTATCTCCACGATCTGGCGAAACACAACAACGAAGTCATGACAATGCACGAGGAGGCCGATGCGTGAGAGACGTGGCGACATGGAGTGTCCGCCCTCGAGCCCTACCATTTTTAGAGAATGGAGCATGGTATCCTTCTTCATGAATTCGAGAAATATACACAAAGATCAAGAGATGACAATGGACGGAGAAGGCGGACGGGATGGCAGAAGAAGAGGTGAGGTCTGCATGTTTCGATTTGGGGAAGTGCAACGACGGAGAAGGACTTGATTGGCTGCGCGTTGCGCACAGACATTGCGGACCATATTGGCAGCGCTTACGCAAAGAACGAGGATGAGAGTACTGATGGGCCAGTATAGCAGAAACTATACAGTGATGATAATGCAATAGTCGCTGGTTTATTGTATGAACGTTTGCGTGGCTATATCCAAAAAGGAGATGAACTCTCCATCGTCATCAGTAAACATGTTGGCACAGCAAGTTCGGGCATGGGTTAGCGCGCGCCCGCTCCAGCCTTCTGTGGCGTCGCAGTACAAAACCACGGCGATCCCCAGACGTCTCCTCGCCGTGAGAGAGAAAGAGCAGGGCCGCCTACCTCGAATCGCTGCGTGCGGCGTGACGGTGGAGGTGGCCCTGCGACTTTACTGTCACGCTGGAGGAGGAAGTCGAGGAGTTGATGAGATGTTGGACAGGAGAGTTGGCCTGCGCGCGCGTGTTGTGTACTGCGCTGCACCGCCGCAGGCCTTTTGGAGAAGTCCTGGGATGGCGCGCTGGCTGACGAAATGCGCCGGCGACAAGAATAATCAACAGCAGCCCAAGACCCATTGTCCTGCTCCGACCGCGCAATCTACGCCCGCGCGCCATCTCTTTGTTCGGCCTTTCTCCTCCCTGCCAGCCAGGCACATGGCCCAGTGTCTATCTATGGATCTTTCGCCCAGCAGAGCCGCCCTGCCCTGCACCTTCGCGGCGCTTACGCTTCTGCACGGACCCCATACCATCAATCCAATCCATTCGAGTCCCGGACCAGGACGTGGATGCGTGGAGGACATGCTGAAACGCCGCTGTATGGGTGGTCGTGGCCTTCAGACAACTAACCTTCTTGGTCGCATGATTGGCCAGGCACAGAGACCACGGTACGTCGTCATTGTCTTTCTTTATTGTCCTACTCCATTGTCTTGCTCTCTCCTACGCCACGCTCATCTACGCTGCACAACCTTCACTACTCCTCCTCACCCTATTCACGACTTACGATTCTTCTTGGTACTACCTTGCTCTCGTGCTGGCACGCCTTCCCAGTTACTATTGTAATACATCACAATCACCAACGCGACCCGGCGTCACGTTACAACACTTTCCTTTTGCGCGCTTCCTTTTCTGCACAACAACACCTTTAAATCATCGCGCAACCACGCCACCGGCTGGCAATTCCCCCGAAACACACACTGAACATCCCCCAGACACACTCAGACTTTCGGCACCCTCCATCGCCATGTCATCTCCAGAGAACCAACAGCAATATCCGAATCCTGCGCCGCCATTCGTCTCCGCTGGCAACCATGAGATGCGCAGCTTCCATGCTTCGCAGGATGCATCACGACCTACCTCACACACAGAACCATACCTGACACCTTACCTCGGTCTTCGAGCTAGACTCTCGCAGACGTGGATCAACCGGTGGACTATCCTCCTTTTACTTGTACTGATTCGAACTCTTTTCGCAATTGCGTCCCTTGACGACAACCTCGGTTCCGCGAGGCGACAAGCACTCTCTGCCTGCACGGCGGTAGAGAATGCAGGCTCTGCCATGGCAAGTATGCCATACTACATGAGCCAGGGCGTCAACGAGCTCACCATCAAAGGCGTTGAGAAGGCCATCAACGGACTGATCCAGATGCTCATCATGAGTGTTACTGGTGTGCAAGAGCTTGTGCTCTTCATCATCAATCTTCTCACGTCGACTTACGTGTGCTTGATTACACTAGCAGTGGGCGGCAGCTTACACGTTGCTGTCAGCGTCGCCGAAGACGTCGGCGACTTCCTCAACTCTACGATCAAAGACGTTGGCAAAGAAATCGGCGACGCCGCCGACGGCCTCCAGGGAATAGTCAACGGCTTCATGTCTGATATTGGCAAGGTGGGCAGTTTCTTCTCCGGCAAGGAAGCCGACCCTCCGAAAGTCGACTTCACCGACGAGATTAACAAGCTCAACACGCTCCATCTTCCTGATGATTATGACAAAGGACTACAGAAGCTCAACGACTCGATTCCGACCTTTGAAGAAGTTCACAATTTCACCAATGCTGCCATTCGATTCCCATTCCAGGAGGTGAAGAAGCTCCTCAATGAGAGCCTGCCAAGATACACTCTCAATGCTTCCATGTTTCCTGTTCCCGCCAAAGAGAAACTCACCTTCTGCTCAGACAGCAATGGCATCAACGACTTCTTCGACAAGCTGGTCCACATTGAGCATCTGGCCAAGAAAATTTTCCTCGGCGTGCTCATTACCCTTGCCGTTTTGGCAATGGTCCCGATGGCATATCGCGAATACCGGCGATGGCGCTTTGCACAAGAACGTGCCGAGCTCATCAAGACTGATGCGCACGACCCAATGGATGCCGTTTACCTTGCATCTAGACCCTACACGTCAACCTTTGGTCTCACCATTGCCAAACGCTTTAAGTCGCCACGCCGCCAAGCCCTCGTTAGATGGAGTGTTGCCTATGCCACCACAGTCCCTGCCCTCTTTGTCTTGTCGCTTGCGATAGCTGGCCTACTCGGCTGTCTATGCCAGTACATCCTGCTCAAGTCTATTGAGAAGGAAGTGCCTGCGCTTACGAACGAAGTAGGCGCATTTGCCGACAAGGTCATGTTCCAACTCAACAACGCAAGCGAACAGTGGGCTGTGGGTACCAACCAGGTCATCTCCGACACCAACACTAAAATCAACGAAGATGTCTTTGGCTGGGTCAACACAACGACTGGCGCTGTCAACCACACCCTCAATGTCTTTGTTGACGGTATGGTGGACACTCTAAACGCCACTTTTCGCCAGACCATCCTCTACGAGCCAATTCTCGATGTCCTCAACTGTCTTGTGCTACTTAAAATTGAAGGAATCCAGAAAGGTCTTACTTGGGTGAGCGACCACGCACATGTTGATTTTCCACTCATGGACGCCAACATGTTCAGCGCGGGAGCCAGTGAGAAAGTATCAGGGTCTCAGAACGAGCTCCTGGCCCAAGGACCCGCGCAGGGTGCTGCTGATGATATTGCTGCTGCGGTACTTCGTGTCACCAACACTTTGTACCGGGCAATCCGTCAAGAGGCAATCATCAGCACCTGCGTGTTGATCATCTGGTTCATCATCTTGTTCATCGGCATCGGCAGGGCATTGATCCTGATGTCGAAGGGTGGCTCCGAAGGCACGTATCGGCAGCCTCAACCACAAGATCCCTCCAAGCAAGGACACGAGAAGCACGAACTTGACGATTTCTTCCGCCGCGGTCGCGTTCCGACTTACGAGCAGGCCACGGCCTCTCCAGATTCGGAGGACCACAGTGGCAACAAATACAATGGCCAGTCTTACACGCTCACACCCAATCCACTGCCAACATTTGAGGTGCACAGCGCCACCTCGCCAAACATGCCAAACGATGCATTCTCTACGTCCAAGTCAGAGAAACTCGGCAATGTTGGAAGCCAGAGCGTGGATGCTGCCATCCGCCGCCCGACCCACCTTCGTGCCTCAAGCCACGGCGACTACGACGTCTCATCACCTACCTCGCCACCACACCTACCAAGTCAAACTCTTAGTTCGAACCCGCCACCCCCCAACCAGTCCACACGCGATCCCTTCGCTGACCCCGGCCGTTGAGATCTGGAAGTCATGCGCCAGATCTCAGTCCCACATTCGACCGTTCTCCCGCCTGTAGCGCGCAGATGGGGTCCTGTAGTTGATAACGGGATCACGCGGTCCAAGGCCAGTGACTGTTCGTAGAGACTTTAAAAATGCTCGGATCGATAGGGTGTTCAGGTCCCCTTTCTGATTGCTCCTGCTGCAGCATCAAGTTCTTGAGAGCTGCGCGGAGCCAGACGCTCTATGCAAGCCCTCGCTTCACGGCGAGGACTTGGTACTTGCGCCAAAACTGTGTACTGTTGTGAGCGCAATGTGTTGTGCGCTGCACCTGTTAATGTTTTGCTTTTCTTACTTATGTAATAATACAATCCCGAGGCGTCGAGAAACCCTCTCCCTTTTCCCGCATGGGACGCGAGAAATCACTGGTCCAAGATACCCACTGCGACCCTGGAACGATCTTGCTTCTAGGAACACTGGATGCACTTTGCGACCGACTATTTCTTGGAACCCATCGCTGTTTGGAACTGGCTTACCTACAAAAAGCTTCTGGAGAGCGTTGAAATTTCTCGGAGGTAAACGTTGCGGCACTCTTCGCCCCTTCCCATCCCGCCCCTCTCCCCAGTCTCCCAGCTCAACGCAGATACCTCACTTTCTTCGGCCTCATCGAGTCAGCACTGGTACTATCTCCTCTTCTGTCCCTCCGCGAGCAGGTGTCACGTGTGGCTTGCCCCGGATATCTGTACCTCGCCGACGCACTAGAAGAGAAGAAAGATGCAGCTTGCTGGCTCGTTGCTGCCGAGTCTGCTTGCGACGCACTGCGTTCGATTGCTGCCGGAGACCGGGTGCACGGACCGGACATTTGTTGCCATTCGTACAAGCCTTTGTACTGGGAATGCATGAGTCGTGCTTCATCTTAGGAGAAAAGTGCGGCTTGGGTATGGTTGCTTTACCCTTTTAATTCGCCTGCGCCTGCGATTTCTATCCGCTCTTCGCCTCCTTGCTGGACGCTTCGGCGTTCGCGGAACAGAAGACCCGTTAGACCTTCGATCCCCTCGCGGCTATGACCTCTCACTGCGCGCTCGTTCGCGAGCGTGTCATGTGTTCGCGTCTGTCCACGCCCGAGAATGATTGAAGGAGCAGGCGACAGCGCTGAGACCCACCCCGTGCCAACGACTTCGAACCCGTTCGTCGTCGCTGGCACAACACTCAGCGTCCTTCCGTCCTCCGCCACCTCTCCTCCATCCACTGGTCAACACTACTCTCCCTTTCTCCGGGAAGGAGGCGTACGTGTCGTCCAGGCTCGCGAAGGAGGCATACAGGGGACTTCACACGGTGTCCGAGCGACGGAGAGACGAATGCTGCAGTCGTGCGGTTGTTATTCGGCCAGTCCCTGTCCTCTGGATACGGGGTTGGTTCGCCTGATCGTTTATTCGGCTTTTCGAGCTACTCCAAACGCTTCTCGGTCCGCGGCGATTCACTTCTCTTTTCCTTTTTTTTGGAGGAGGGAGGTTTTCGCGTTTGCAGGACCAGAAGCGGGTTTGGATTGCTGGATTTTCTTGATCGGACTGAAAGAAACTGGTCATTTTGTGTGACCTTTTGGATTTCTTTTTTGGCTTTATGGAGTTTTGAATTTCTTCCTTTTTTTGCTTCAGGAAAGAAGGCGGCTCTCGCAAGGCATTGGGGCTTTTTCCAATGTTGCTTGGATTTATAATTTGTTTTTTTCTTCAGGGAGGAGTTTAGGGATCAGGCGCACATGTCTCTTCGAGTGTGCGTTTGTTCCCTTGTTGTGGGGATCTCCCCACAGGCACAGAACCTGACCGTCAAGTCGATCCTTTGGAGAGGAAGCACCCTTATTTTCCTTCCTTGTCCGCTCGTTGAAAAATCAAGAGGAGGCCATGTGAGAAGAGAAAAAGACTGTTCTTCGCGGGCTACGCTGTCGTACGTTGGCGGTGGGCTCGCGAGGCAGGTCTTTGTTTAGATAGCTTGTATGAAATGTGTCCCCCTCGATTTCGTTGGTTTGGCTTGGGATGGTTGATTGGATGGTTAGTTACATGTGACTTTGGTGGCGGCGTAAGCTCCGCTTTCTGGTGCTCTGAATTACTGCGAATCTCATATGTCATGCGTGTGTCCTTTAGATGACTGGTCTCCTTCATTTTCGAAAAGTGGCAACTCGTCAAAAATATGATCAATATGCAAAGCAACCAGATCTTATCTCATGGCTAAGCAGGCTAAGACATCTTAGCGCCGTCGATCACGGGACAAATCCGAATGCTTCACCGAGCGTACGTCTTGCCTCTTGAGTGGTCCGCGATACTGTACCATTGTATCTTCCTCCATTCGTATCGCCAGCTGCACGATCTTTCTAATTCATTTTGGAACAGACCGCTCAGGATCAGCACGTTACATCGGTGCCTCGACCCTGGCAACTTCACGCTCCGACGCTTAACATGCAAGACCCCTCTCCACCAGCGAGAGGGGAGTATCGCCAGCTACGTGCAATCACGATGATAACTTTCCTGTTTGGATTCGCGTTGCTGGTGCCTTATTGGGATGGCTCCGGACGAGCTGTGCCGTCGATTGGCATCTTCCCTTTGTTTGTCTCGGCTGTCTCAGGGGCGCTGATAGTCACGGGTCGGCTTCAGTTAGCTGGCAAGATTGCACTGATTGATTCACTGCTGGTGATGGCTTATATTGCTATTTTGGTACCTAGGTAGGTTCATGAAAATTGCCATCGGCCTTTTAGCATCTTACGGGAACGCTAACGCTTCTCTTGCTGTAGTTGGTTCGAGCTCGAAGATCGCGGCAACAGGAACTGGGTCGGTGGCGGTGAGACGATGGTCGGCGTGTACGGGACTTCTGTCATGATGTTTAATGTGTATGTTACAAACATCTTCTTGTCTCGTTTTTCTTATTATGCTAACTCTGCCCGCTCCCAGCCTCATACACTTCTATCTTGCGGTCCAAGCCTTCCGCTCCGGTGGCCTCGAAATGCCGACCATCGTGTGGCAATCCAGCGGCTGTGCGAACTGCCAGCACCACGAGCTGCACCACCGTAGTGTTTCGGTGGCTGGCCATCGAGTGTTGCCTGGTGCTGCAATGGGGTATCCAAATGAGCACGGCCACAAGGATTTCCATCAGCCTTTCATCCGAGATGACGATGAGGATGGCTCGCGCGAGTCGAGCGAGTATCAAACGAGTGGTTTCAATTCACCGCGGCAAAGTGCGGAGACGTTGGGGACTGATTATCAGCATGATAGTATTGTATAGATGTTGAGACTTTAGATGGTGCATTACACACTACTAGTGCTGCAGGCCCGATGCTTTTCTCATTATGACACAGGTTTCCTAATGAGAATAGTCACGGTCCATACGACTTGCTGCCTTTTAAACGCCAAGGTTCACAGTAGACAACATTCTCGTGAAAGTTAGGAAGTGATAAACATTCATACAACATAGCTTTGTTTCTAAATCCGGGCTCCCGCAACCACCCCAAACGTCCAGAACATACAGGACTGATGTTATTGACACTCTGGTACATACTGTGAGGCATGTTCCCATATAGCATCAGCCGCTTGCTCGGGACTCAGACTGCTAACATCCAGCTCCATCCGCTCCTTAATATCGCGGAATAGGTAAACTGGTGGCGGATCCACCTCTTGCCTCCACTGCACAAGGAGCTCACTATCCGTGAGCTTATCCGAAATGGCTCTCGAGACGCCCTGAATCCTGCGGACATTCTCCTGCTCCTCGCAACTAACGAGGATGGGAATGAATTGCGAGCCTCGAGCTTTCGCCATCGCCAGATACTCCTCGCACACCCCGGAGCCCACGGCGTTCCCACTTTGCCAGTCTGTGAATACGTAGATCGTCTCATATGTTGAGCTCTCGTTGATGAGGGTCGTGAAGACTGCTTGTCTTATCGCTGTCCGTAGTTCGTTGTATCCGGGCTGGCTGCGTTCTAGCACCGCTCCCGCGGGGTCGATGAGGAGATGGTTGTGCACGAGTTTCGCACGAGTGTGGTTTGCGCTTTGGGATGGGTCTTGTTGCTCATATTGGCGGTTGAGTTTCTCGACTAGTTTGCGGGCGATTGTCAATTTTCCGGTGCCGGGAAAGCCGTTAAGATGGATTATGGGCATTGCTTTGAAGCTAGCTGCGAAGGCGATTGGTTTCGCCATGGTGCGGCGATTTTGGAAGCGGAGAGTGAGCGGTGCGTGTTACAGTATGCAGTTTAGTTACAAGCGGCTTTGTCGTTCAAATTTTATACAGTGTTAACAATTGCGCAGTCTTCATAAGCTGAGTCAAAGCTATCGTGAGTCAAGCGGTATAATCAATGAAGCGAACGAGCGCAGTCGCTCGAAAAGCGAAACAGGGTGGTATCAGGTGCTGCTTTCAGCTGTGACTCCGGTGCGGTGTCCGGTATGGGACGATTAATGCAACGTTACCAGCGTCGGTTACAGTGCGCCGGCATTGGGCCGGGTGTGGCTGTGGACACGCCGCAATCTTAAGACTTACGCACGTTCCTGCTGTGGATCGACAAACTATATCCCAACTCAAAACTGCTTGAGGCTGACTTTCGGCACAAAGAACGACAACCTGGCATAAAATCGATTCTGTGACACCTTTGAGTCTTGGTCATCGACGTTGCGTACATTCCCGATGGCAACGTTACTATATACGAGTGTGTTGAAACCGGGCTAAGAGGCACGAGTGATTGACGAAGCAGATGTATTCGACTGTACTGGAATGTGAACAGATCCATCCCCCTACAACCTTTCGAACAGCTCGGTCCGTTTCCGAGAGCAGCTGTGTACAAGATCTAGGCTTAACCATATCACATCTTGGTCACGTTCTCCTCCTGCAGAATACTGCCCTTCCTCTCCACCTCCTCGGCACGGTGCTCCAAGTCGTTGGTGGTGAAGTCCCTCATGTTCATGGTCGGCACGAACCAGGGCGCGTTGGTGAAGAGGTAGTTCATCTCTTCGAGCGGCCTCTTCTTGGTCTCAGGCTGAGTGGCCCAGAACCAGAGGGCGTTGGTAAAGTTGCACACAACGAAGAGGATGTAGAAGCGCCAGCCAATCTTCTCCATGGCGATCGGGGTCACTTGGCCAATCATGGTGTTGAAAGCGAAGGAAACCATGACACCGATACTGACACCCTTGGAACGCGTACGGGTATCGAAGATCTCAGCTGGGACGATCCCTGTTATCATGTTAGTCAATGCCGTTACAATTATTGCTCGTTTTATATACGTACATGAGAGCGGACCGTTGGTAGCAGAGAAGCTGATGTTGTACAACCAGGTAACAGCGATGAAAGCCCAGGAAGCGGAAGTGTTGTTGGTGGCACCTGGGGGGAACACGGCTAGCATGACAGTAGCAATCGTGAAGAAGAGGCAGTTGGCAAGGTTACCACCGATCATAGCCCAGCGACGTCCCACCTTGTCGATAGAGGCAATGCAAATCATTTGAGCAACGAGTGCAAGAACGGATGAGATGCCCTGGTACTGGAAAGTATGTTCCTTATCGATGCCCATCTGATCGAAGATAACAGGTGAGTAGTACTGGATGGCACTCACACCAGTCATTTGGACACTGGCTTGGATCGAAACAGCGAGAAGCAGGCGACGGAATGAGCTCTTGTTCTTGAAAAGTTCGAGGTATGACTTGGCCTCGTTCTCGTGCTCAAAAGCAATGGTCTCACGAATTTGGTCGTACTCGGCGCGAACCCAGGCGTCAGACTCGTCACCATGAGCATGAAGCTTGGCCAAGGTGCGAAGACCCTGCTCTTGCTTTCCGTGGTCGATGAGCCATCTCGGAGACTCGGGGAAGAACATGATCAGGGCTGCAAGGATGACTGCGGGGACGATCTGAACACCAAGACTGATACGCCATTGCTTGTCGCTGGTGGCAGGGAAGTTCTTGTAGCAGCCGTATGAAGCCCATGTCGCGACCAGAGCGCCGATTCCAAGCATGAATTGCTGCAATGCTGTCACGGCACCTCTGATGGAAGGGTGCGCCAACTCGGCCTGGTAGAGAGGAATGATCATGACAAGGAAGCCAACGCCGAGGCCAGCAATGGCACGACCGGCGTAAAGGTAGTCGAGGGACTGGGCAGCAGTTTGCAAGGCTCCACCGACGATGAAGATCAGAGCTCCCAGCATGATTGTTTTCTTTCTTCCAAGGTAGTCACCGCTGGGTCCGGCGAGGCCGGCACCAATGAAGGCGCCACCTGTGAATACCGAGACGACAGCTCCACTTTGGTTCGCTGTAGGGTTGAAAGTATTGACGAAGTTATCAGAGTGAATGGCCTCTGCAATGACACCAAGATCGTATCCGTAGAGAATGGAACCAACTGATGCGAACATAGACACCAGGAACTGTCACCATATGTCAGTGCATGTTAAGTATTGCAGTCAGAAATGTTACCCACCTGGTACACCTTAGGAGGGAGAGCCATCTTGACAAAGGTGTTCGCGCGATGGCACGATGTCGATTGTGAGAAGGGTGTGCCGAGAGTGAGATGATCAAAGTGAGAGATCATCGACTCCATCTTATACTATGTCTCTCCACGGGGATCCCATGCGGAGAGAAGCATGATAATCGATTGACCAACCAGAGACGCATGTCGCCTAGACACTCGGATGCAAACAAGCTCCTATGATGCATGTCTCCGCGTGGCGTCCAGGCCATCAAGCCAGCCTCCAAGCTTGTAGGCCACTAGCTTTGGGGATCGTGGGCGACATAAGCTGTGCAGAGGAAAGACTTAGCCGGGCTTGACTGTCTTGGGGCTAGCTGACGTCGGACTGACACCCGTACAGGTACTGGACTCGGATCAGTACCTCACATGTTCGGCTACTGAACTCTGGCAGAATGGAAGGATTAAATGCCCGTGGCTCTCCACATGGGTCTGGGATTCTAAGGGCGTGTGCCACCATTTGCCGGCTCAAGCAAGATTCGACCGTACATGTCGGGCGTTCTCGCGTGACTGGGAGATGATGAGGGCAAAGTTGTAGTCCAGTTCCCATTCTGTTACGCTTTTGGGCCCAAGTGCATCGAGCCCTAAGGCAACACAAAGTTCGCGGTAAGCATCCGTCGTCGTCTGTTGTCTTCTCCCCAGATTCTCCGCGAATCAACGCCCATTTCATCTCGGGTCCTCCACACCGACCGGTAGTCCAGCCATGCTACTCCGGCTAATATAGACGATCTCGCTTCAGCACGCCAAGTCAATCGTGGATACCTGAAAGAGGGTCTTCACATTAGCGCTCCTGCACCATTGTGTAGTATGGTGCCTCGGCAGTAGCTAATGGCATTGGCAGAAGCTCGTGTTGTGTTTTTGAAGACAAACAACAAGCGCTGCTGTCCTCATTCCAACCTTTCACTATCCTCACGCTGTGCTATCGTTGTTGCAGATTTATTGTATCAAAATGACGACCTTCACGAAGCTCGAAGCCAACGAGCAGGCCACTATCTCCGTGTACCCTTCGCACAAGCTTAGCAAAATCAACGACAACATCTATGGCGGATTCACAGAGCACATGGGACGATGCGTCTACGGTGGCCTGTACGATCCTGAGAACCCCAACAAGGACTTGGTTGACGAGAACGGCTTCCGTAAAGATGTGATCGACTCGTTGAAAGAGCTCAATGTCCCTGTCGTTCGCTACCCGGGAGGCAACTTTGTCGCAACATACCACTGGATCGACGGCGTCGGACCAAGGGAAAAGCGCCCAAAGAGACCGGAGCTCGCGTGGAGGGCCAAGTCTGAGACCAACGAGTTCGGCACGGACGAGTTCATGAAATGGTGCAAGATCGTTGGCACTGAGCCTTTCCTTTCGCTGAACTTCGGCACTGGTGCGTAGAAAGGATTAGTATCCTCTTATATCATTGGATCAGACGTTGACAATCAATAGGTACACTCGACGAAGGTAAGCTCGCTGCGAGTCCAGAGCTCAAGTCTCCACAAGGCTAGACCTGTAAAGATCACAGCCAAAAGTAAGAGCCGTGGAAATGTGGAACAAGACTGACAGTTGAGTAGCTCTCGCATGGCTCGAATACTGCAACTCGACAAGAGACACATACTACGCCAACCTCCGTCGTCAGAATGGCAGGGAAGAGCCGTACAACGTGAAGTACTGGGCCCTGGGTAACGAGTGCTGGGGTCCCTGGCAGGTCGAGCAGATGACCAAAGAAGACTACGCGAAGAAAGCGTACCAATGGGCAAAGGCCCTCAAGCTTCTTGATCCGACCATCACCCTGATTCTCTGTGGTGAGACCGGCCACTCCGAGTGGGACTTCCACACGTTGAAGGAGTGCATCCGCTACGACCTGCACGGTCTCGGCGGTGACATGACTGCCAGTCTGATTGACATGCACTCCATTCACATCTACACGGCTTCCGAGGACCCAGTCAAGAACGCGGTGGCTCCTCGCTCCGCCGAGCGCGCGATTGAAATCTGCGCCGGCCTCATCGACCTTGCACGTATCCAGAACGGCGTCCCAACCTCGGTGCCCAGACAGACAATCTGCTTCGACGAGTGGAACGTCTGGGACCCCAAGCGCGCACCCGGCGAGGATGGCGCCGAAGAGAAGTACACACTATCAGATGCTCTGGCCGTCGCGATCTGGCTCAACGTGTTCGTCCGACAGAGCAAGTACGTCGGCATGGCCAACATCGCGCAGAGCGTCAATGTCATTGCACCTCTTATGACAACTCCAGAGGGTGTGATCAAGCAGACCATCTGGTGGCCGTTGCTCCTGTTCTGCAAGTACATGCGTGGCACCACCATTGCAACCCACGTCAGCAGCGCGGCATACGAAGGCGAGACAGAGCCCAAGTGGCTGGCCGCTGCGAAGGACACGCCTTGGTTGGACGTCTCTGCTGCTCTTGGTGACGATGGTGTTGTGAGCATGGTCGTTGTCAACGTGCACCAGACCGAGTCCCAAAAGGTCGAGGTCACTGGAACGAAGCCTTCATCCGGCAGCGTCCAGGTGTACTCCATTGCAGGTGACTCATGGGACGTGACGAACATGGCTGGCACTGAGAACGTGGGAATCAAGGAGTCCGAGTGGAACGGCGACGGAGTGTTCGAGTTCCCGAGCTTCAGCGTCACTATGTTGCGCTGGAAGCCATGAAGAAATGATATTAGGCCTGATGAATATAGATATAGACGCCGCAATATGTAATTTGCCGCCACAAGCCCTCCAATTCCGGAAAAGTCGTCTTCAACGTCAAAGCATGTGATCGTCTTCACCACGTGTGTGTAGTAAGAGGCATGGCGTAAACCGTGTTCTGAGTATGCATAAAGATGGCTCTCTTGGTTGATGTACCCAGCGTACAGTTGCAACCCTCAATTGACGTCGAAAGGAGGATTCTTGCTCGCCGTGAGCTGCTTTTTTTCTCGTCCGCCGCAGATCGTTGGCCTGTTGATGCACATTTGACCACACCAGCATGCGAGATCAAGCTGTTCATTGCTAGATTCTCGTAGAATACAAGCAATGGCATGCCGTTTTGCAAAATCTCGTCAACGAGGATTCTGCATGGTTCATCTCCGCGCGCCAGCATCCGAGAAGTCCCTTATGGGCGCTTCTGCGCTTTTGCTCTTCCTGGCGGACTAATTCGAGGCCAACACCAGAATTGTGATGCTCCTCTACAAAGCCACCGCCTCAATCGTCGGCCTCTGGGTCCTCCTCTCCGTACATCTCCTCTTCGCGCTCCTCTTTCTTGCTCCTCTTGCTAGGCCTACCCTCGGCAGCCTTGACATCCTCTTCCATCTTCTGCGTCAAGAAGGCGTTGATCTCGCTCTGTAGTTCCGCGCTCTTCGATCGGAGTGTGCTCAAGTATGCAGTCTTTTCTGTGACGTTGTTCGCAGAGGGTGATGGCAGCGTGTGCGAGAATGTGTGGGTGCCCGAAGGTGAAGCATAGTTGGCGGTCAGATTTGTGTTAGTCGAAGACATTGTGAAGATCTATCCAAGCGTGCGTTTCGGTGGGGAGTGTTAAGATGTGCACGAGGAAATGTTCATCACACCTAATGTTTCGGGATCGTGTCAAGCTTCGTCATGCGAGGTGAGCAACTGAGCTCACTTACCCTCGTACACTAACCCTGATATGAGACAGCATGAGTACAAAAGTCACGTGCGAGAGTAATCATCTTTTGCTTTTCCGTCCAGCCGTAGAACATTGTGTACTGTAGCGGTATGGAGTCCTCCAGTGCCTCGTCATATCCGAAGTAGTAAGCTCTTTTTGGCCGAGCAAATGTATGATGCCGTGATCAACGCCTGTTCTCTGACTCTCGCCACACGAGGGACGATCTTCTAGCTCGAAGAGGATACAGTGCTTGAGACGTCTCTATATTCTATTCCCTCTACCATTCTATCTCACTCATCATAAACAAATAAGGTCCTTCCGGATCGCTCATCGACGCCTTGACTGTCGCTTTGGAGAAGACGTGCTGGACCGGATCGTCGATCTGGAAAAATGGCAGACTGAGAGAAGAAGGTAAGAAGACTCCAAGCAGGTCGTCCGCATTTGCTGGCTCGAACATCTCGGAGTGCGAGCAGAAAGGAAAGCACATCGACGAAGGCACCGGACGACCCGACGCCTGCATAGTGGTGATCAAAGACCGCAGGTTCTTGAGGACACCCGGGACGTCTGCTGCCTCGTCCATGTGGAGGTTGATCCTGTACTTCTCCATGTTCCGTAGGAAGGCGGCATCCACCAGCTTTCGTGACTTGATGGGTCGTTTGTGGTTGAAGTAGTCCATGTCCGGTACAACATCGATGTGGAAAAGTGTCCTTCGGTAGAGTATAGGCAGAGCCTCTTTCGCGAAGAGCTTGCAGGTCAGTGGAATGCCTAGGTAGGCATTCGTTGATTGCTCTGGCGGTAATCTTCGGGTCGATGTGCGACGCTGCATCGCAGTGGGTCTCGTATAACCTGGCCGCAACTTCTCAGAAGCCTTTGACTCGCCCACTGGAGTAATGACTCGATCCAGATCCGCGGACGCAACCTCTACGGTCGTGCGAAGAACGAAATTACCATAAGCGTACTCGAAGATTTGCACTCGGATCTCCGCTGGCAATATCAACATGTAAGACGGAAGTTGAGCATCGGTGGTAGCGGAGAGCTTCGAGATGCGTGCTGGACGCTCATCAGCAGTGGAGAGCTTCGCTGAACGCTTCATGGTCTTGCGTGATTTCAGTGGCGGAGGCATAGCTAAATGTATCAGGGACGGGAAAGAACAAATGGATCCTGAACCCTGAGGCTCTTTGGGTCACTTATAGCGATGGCAAAAGATAAGCTTTTAATCAGGGTACATGAAGGGGGATGATCACCAGGACCCTGGATCCCCCCACCATCCCCTGGCCCTGAGCCTTTTAATGCACCCCGAGGGGTCCCCGAGTAGTATAGTCATACTTGGCACCGGCGGCGTACGCGCGAGTAGTGCCGGTCATTTGTCACCCTCACGGGGACATATCTATCAGAAGGCTGTTGACTCGTGCCTTCAAGGCTCCGGGTGGCCATCACACATACGCTACCACAGGGTCGTGAAGACTGACGTGCTGACATCACGTACAATATCAATTAAACGGAGCATAGATTCGGTGAATTGCTGTGACCAGACCATGTACTATCTGAAGAGTCATCCGCGTATAAATGTGTAAGTGACGGTCCATTCGGCACGATAAGGCAGATAAGCAGAGGCTTGCCAACACGTAAGAATTCGCCTATCCATAGTGCCTCGTACAAGGTTCTCTCTACGCAAGTCAAGTTAAAATAAAAACCACACAGTGCCTGCTCCTACGGCCGAGCGTTGCCAAACCAGTGGTCCACACCATCCTCTTGCGCCAAAGAGGTCTGTGGAATTACTTCTCCAAGTCCCATGTCCAACAATGTGAAGCTCGTGCTGCGATACCAGCGCGCTACGAGGACTAAAATCCTACAAAACAAGAAATTCGTCATTTGCTCCGTTCGCTCGTCGACATCAAGCGCCAACCAACCCAACTTTTCCTTGATTGCCGGAGTTCTTCATTCCGACCCAGCCTCTTCGGTCACGTCCAGTCCGGCCACGTCCAAGCCAGTTGTACTTGAGCGCGCCGGTGAGTCGCTCAACAACAGCTTGGCCTGAGTCGCCAGTCTGGCAGGACGCCAAAACGTACAGGCATTGTAACATGCGGGCGACAGTCTCCGTAACCTGTGCCGGGTCTTGTATAAATGTAGGGCTAGGATAAGGCACTGGAGCGAGGGATGCGCCCGGTGCGCCACCTGTTGGCGTCAGGGATGGCATTGAGCTGTTCAGGTGCGGGAGACTGGTGCCAAAGCTGCCAGCAGAAGTATTTGAGGTCGCACGGCTACGACCGGCGGTGCTTGCGGCATCTAGCAGCGTAGAGCCTTGTGAGTTGAAGCTGCTCATGTGAGGGCTCAGACTGCCAGCCGTGCCAGGGCGTTCCGCCCCGGGTGCTGCAGGGTCTGAACGTGCGTGGTCTCTTCCTTTGCTAGGATCTGGAGAAGGAGCAGCAGCGCCAATGTTATCAAGAGACAGCCTGCTGAAGATGGCCATAAGTGGTTCGTGCTTCGGTAGAATGACCGTGTCGCGGAATGTGATGAGAGTGATTCGCCTGACATCCAGTTCTTCGCCAAGAGTGGGCATCTTCATCGTGCCGCCTGCGGACGTTGGCCTGTCGTCGGACTTCCACCCTTCAGGCATAGCGCCCCAAAATTCTTCCGCTTCGCGCGGACTCATGTACGTGCCTCTGCCTTTGAATTCCAGATCCAAAGGTAGGAAAACAGCCTGTAGAAATGGAAGGATGGCGCCGTAGACATTTATCCACATCTCCACAAGCTTGGTGATTAGCTTGTCATCGGGAGAGCCACGCAGAGTCTGAGCCAAGCTCGAAAAGCCTGTCTGTAATAATTCACGCAAGTCCTCTATTATTGTCGTTGGTGTCTTGCGCTGTATGCATCTTCGAATGTGGACGGACACAAGCACGTTTAGCTCTTCAACCGGGCGCAATAGTGATTCGCCAGAAAAGAGGTTCAACAGCCGAGCTTTTAGCAGTGGCCAAGCATCGTCGGGTCCAATGCCCGGCAAGCCCATAGAGGCTCCAACGCTTCCCAACGTCTGAGCCGAGACAGTGGAGTTCAGTGCTTCATTCTGTAGCGAGAACGAGCTCTGCAAGCCCGATGGAGGACCGAAAGGTGCTTCGTAGCTACCAGGACCGGGGAATTCGGATTTCTCCCCAGCAGAGGTATTTGAAAGTATTGGCGTGAGATCCAATTTAGCAGCGGCAGCAGCTTTTTCTTCTCTTTTCTTCTCGCGCAGCGCACGACCGCCATGTCGAAGATCAAGGCCAGACATAGACTTGGCGAAAGATCCCGCGCCTGGTGAATCAGGTGTGAAGGAGTACAATGGTTGTGGTTTGTCGGGGTTGGTGGCTTGAGAATTTGAACTCGCAGAGGATAATGGAAGCACCGCATGTTCGTTCAGCTTGTGCTTCCCTCTGGACAAGAAATTATGTCGGTGTTTGTCCTTTTCCTTCTCGGCGGAAGCAGGAACCAGGGTTGAGGTTGAGGCATTGGCACTTGCATATAAGGAGCTTCCACTCGAGCCAGGATCAACTAAACTGGTAGTTGATGCGTTTGCGAAGCCGCCGCGTAGCACGTGCGCTCCTATCGTAGACTTGACAGGTGACTGCGCACCAGAAGCTACTTTCATCTCTTTTTCTTTTGACAAAGTCATAGTCTTTGGCTTCGAGAACAGCTTCATCTTGGAGCTTTTACTCTTTGGTTCCTTGTCTGAAGGCGGCAACACTGGCGGATTACTCGGCTGTTGCAGAGGAGGAACCGCTCCGGGAGATGGTATGGGACTCCTGCCGTTGGGAAACGCGGCGTTGGCTGCACTGGTAGCAGCAAGGCGATTGCCACCAACTGTCCCGTTGCTGTATGTGAGGCCATTCGCCGAAAGAAGCTGTGGGCTGCCCGCGCCACTCGGTCTTCGGCCATCATTCGGTCCAGTGGTGTTGATGGGAGTCAGTCCAGGGTTTGAGCGCTTCCTGTCTTGGATGTGAGGAGGTGAAGGAGATATATTGTGCATGGCCGCCTGCGCAGCGATTGTGGACGCGCTGAGACCTGCATTGTTGCCAGTGGCGTGGGGAAGTGTTGGCTCGAAGAAACCTTGGCTATGCTGCCGCGCGCGATGTCCAAAAGGGTGGCCAGGCATGCTCGGCGAGGGCATTCTCATGGAGCCATCCACCGAGGTTCGCATTACCGGGCGAGAAAAGTTCTGCAGATTACTCGTGCTCTGTGAAGGCGTGGGCCCGCCCGACGTCGATGGTCGCACACCAGGTGCAGATACAGTAGGTTGCTGCTGAGGACGAAACCTGCTGGAGGAAGTAGTGCTGGGCTGGCCTGAGTCGGTGGATACCAAGGATAATGAGGAGTCACTTCGCTGTGAGCTCGTCGATCGTGACCCGCCAGGAGAGCGCGGCCGTGGCGGCGGGCGCAGCGGTGGAAAGCGGTCACCCATAGTCGCACAGTGTCACGCGTATGCGCGGTCAATGACAGCGATATGAGGGGTGAGGCTGGTATTGAGGTCGGAGTAACGAAGCACTCTCAGCACAATTGCGCGACTTCAGCTCCCACGCTTCCCAAAACTTGGTCTTCGCATCTGTATGCGATATACCGGCATCAATGTTGGTCGTAGGATACACGTGATATGTTAGTCATGTCATGATGATGATGTTGTTGTTGCGGCACCAGGGATGGCGAGGATTCATGTGGTGATGGAATTGGAGATGGAGTAACGCCAGGTAGCGGTAGCCTGCGCTTAGGTACGCGCTCCCGAACAGTCGGGTCAAGTCTGCCGATCCTCCAAAATTCTATTTTTGACAACATGAGATGAGATGAATCAAATGGCTTTTGTGACGATCTTCCACATAGATTTACACATTGATCGATGACGTTTTTGTTTTCTCTGAACAGCGTCCAAATGGAAAAAATGCCTGAGTCTCTACGTATACCATCTCGACGAGGAATTCTCAGCATGCAGAGGGGAGATCGCCAAACAACGCTACCGCCATAATAAGTACAGCCTGACAACACCATATCTCTTCATGGCTTCATCACAGTGACCCTCGCAAATCCTGCGGTATCAGCTGCCTCGTCCCACGCCTCTCGGTAGTCATCCAGCCCGTGCTCGCCCTGCACCTCACAAATCCCCAGATCAAGCAACCCAGCATTCACCATCTTGAAGAAATCCCGAATATCACTCCTCTCATACATCCACTTTCCCTGCAGTCGAATGTTCTTGCGCACGATCGGGAAGTGCGGGCTCGGGACATCGTGGAGATAGCCGCCCATCAAAGAGACACGCCCAGCATGCCTCAAAGCCAGGATCGCAGACTTGAAGTGCGTGCTCGCGACCGCTTCGCGCGGGCCGATGTCGAAGTAGGCGTCAACTTCGCCTCCGGCAGCTTCTGTGATAGCGGCGAGATCTGCTTCCATGTCGTTTGTGATGGGAACGGTTTTCAGGCGGCCGGGCTGTGCCACGCGCTGTTCCATTTTGGCCAGCGAGTCTGTGTTGCGGCCCATGGCGATGACTTTGGCGCCCATTGCTAGGGCGACGACGACGGCTGCTCCGCCGAAGGGGCCGGTGGCAGGCGCGCATATCACCGTCTCTCCAGCTTGGAGGTTGATGTCTCGGAGCCCGCCGTAAGGTACCAGGAGAGTGGCTGCGTACATCAGTTGGCCCAAGCTGTAACCCAGGTCGTCGACCAAGCGCTTCTCGTCAAGGATGGTCAGGGACTCAAGCGGTGCGCGACAATACTCGGCGTAGGTCTGCAGGTTCAAGATCAGTCAAAGTATGATTTGCAGTAGACGATAGCATGTGCTTCGGCGCCCATTGCATAAAAATCGAAACTCACTACACAGAAGGTCAGCTTATCTCCAACTCAAGAACCACCCAAAAGGTTAAAAAAAAAACTCACCCCAATCCCTCCAAACATCTCTCATCAACCTCGCAGAACCCTCCCCAAACCCCTGCGAAATCGCCGCCAAAAAAATATCATCGCTATCGCGCGCCCGAACCGTGCAATCGACAAACACAAGATCGCCAGCCTTCAGCTTGACCGCATCGGGTCCCACAGCCACCACGCGAGCGATAGCCGACGTGCCCGCGACGAGTGGTGTAGGGAAAGGGTAGTTGCGCTTGCCGTTGTAGATGTCGCGGATGTAGCTGATGACACCTGCCGTCAGGACTTGGACCACTGCTGAGCCGTGGAAAGGCTGAGGGACGGGGAGGTGTTCGACTGTTGGAGGTTGGTCGGTGGAGTGGACGACGAGGGCTCGCATTGTTTCTGGGAGGTGGGTGGCCATGGCCGGACTAATGGTATGGAGCAGTTTTGAAGGATCGATAAAAGGTAAGGTTTGATCTGCTGATGTTGAAGCATTGCGGTGGTACAACTTTTATCTGTAGTTATGCCTCGATTCGCGTAGTTACGTTGTCGGACTTTGGGACCATCTCCGTTTGTCTCTTGGTGGACTTAAACATAGTATTGCCGCTGAAGCGTACATCTGCTAGCGATAAGCGAGACATCTATACACGGTCCGGCAATTGCGGACTTACAATCGTTCTCAGAATTGTGTGATGATCGGCTTTAACAGTATCTACATGCCGACCCTAAAATGCTATCATCTTCTGTAGTATTAGTGCAAGTCAACGGCGAACAACGCACCTCTCGAACCTAACATGACATCCCTTCAATCATCATCCCCATGTCCTCTTAGCACCGAATCCTTCCCCCTTCCCTCCCTGCCTTCTCCCACCAACACACCCATAATGCACCACCTCGCCATCAGGATGCACCCTGATCGCACTCGCGCCAAATCGCTTGTGACAGACCCGACAGTGATCTTCTTCCTTGATCACGACTCTCTTACTCCTGCCCCCAACACCGCCCTTCTCGACAATAGCATCCGCGCCCAGGCGTAGGGTACGCTCGGTATGAGCCTTGCGCACATCCTCAAGCGAACGCACGATCTTATCCTGTCGCAACGCGGATGTGGCGTGCCTGATGCGGCCTCGGAAGTAAGCTTCTAGCTCTGCGACGGCTAGGTCGTCGGGCATGAGACTCAGTGTGCTTGAAGCTGGCAAGCGAGCGCCGTGTTTGCTGAGCAGTTCTAGGGCTTGAGGCCAGCGTTTGACTTCGTTGGGCGGAGGACCGAGGTACAGTCCTAGCAAGAGAGCGAAGATGTTTGGCTTGTGCGAGTCGTCTTGCAGGTGTGTAGAAACTGAAGGGTGCAGGACCGTAGCGTCGAGCAGGCAGGCTTGCTCGGTAAGGTAAATGCGATTGCAGTAGTCTTCTGCTTTGATGTAGTCGTTGAGCTGGAAGACGTAAATGGCGAGTGCTTGTTTGTGGTTGCCCATAGCGCTGAGAACCAAGGCGCGAGATTCGTAAAGGAGAGGCTCATCAGAAGGCAAGAGGCGGAAGGTCTGGCCTTGGCTGTAGGACTTGCTGGTGCTCAAGAAAGCTTCTAATCTTGCCTTGATGGTGTTCTTCTTGTCGTCGGGTACGAGTGAAGATTTGATCCTCTCGACGTACAGTTCGATCAACTGTTGGTGGAACGCAGGTGTCTTGTCGTCCAACTCGTCCACGAGATGCTCTAGATATGTTATCTCGAGCTCTGTTCCCAGATCTTCAAGGAAGCTTAGGACTTTCTGGCGGTCAAGGTTCTCGGCATTGTCGCTGTCGGCAAGGAAGACTTCCATGCCAATGTCGGCATTCTCCTCTATGGGCCATCGCACGAATTCCAAGATCAGGTCGATGAGTTCTGACGGAAGTTGCTTGAGATATCCTACAGTTCTTCCGGGCCCTTGCATACCCTCTGGGATGTCGCCCTCCGCATCACCTTTTCCAAATTTGGCAAGCAGCTCCAGTGCTTCTCGGTGCAGCTTCTTGCCGTGGAGGAAATCGATCAGATCTCCATATCGCTCTGATTCGTACAACGCTGACTGGACCACATCCGGCTCGCAGAAATTGTCGAGTCGGAAAAGCGGCCCGGCAAGTGAGGGCATTGCGAACATGTATGCTCTGAAAAGCGTGGTATCAACCAACTGAGCAGTCTTGAGGAGCTCAGCTTGCCAATCGACGTCTTCGTTATCTTTCTCGATCACACTTTGCGGCAGCAGGTGTGAAAACTCAGGCTTGTTGGTCTCAGCGTCGAGCTTAGGATGGTTCTCTTTCATCGTGCCGTCAGGGCTGAGATATTTCTGGATTTGTACTCGAGCCTGAGCGAGGAACGAGCATAGTGCACGCGTGGCAAATTCCAGGTCTTTGCCCTCGAGGCGCTTGTCGGCCACAGCATTGCCCTTTGAAGGCGTGCCCTTGCCAGGGCGTATGCTCATATTGTCTGTGTCAGCTCGCGCCAAGGATTTGACAGACGCCACGTCTGAGTCCACGTGTGCGTGTGAGCCTCTGAAGCGACCGAGAACTGACTTCGATGGTGTGACAGGCGGATCCTTGGTCTCGCTCTCGGGCTCGTCCACAGCACCGTCGGTCTCGCTTTGATCGGGGCTGTCGGGGACTGAAGTGTGATCGCCTGCGATACTCCTAGGATATAGAGCCACGACTCTGTCTGGAGGCGCATATGCGTCGATGAACAGGTCCAGCGCCGGCCGATATTTTTGCTGCTCGAAGAGCGCAGTTGCCTTCAGTATCTTTATCTCACGAATTCTGCCCAGCTTGTCATCAATCAGAGTATCCTCCAGCAGTCCCAACAAGCTAATTGCTTCGTCGAAGCGGTGCTTTTCTACGAGCTCTTGCAGTTGTTGTGGGTAGGAGAGTGCGTTCATACGCCAGATGACCCTGTCGGAGGCCACAAGGAAGCCCTTGCCTGCGTGTGCAAGCGATATGTTTGGTTGAGGGATGTGAAGAACAGTGGCTTGTGGCAGAGAGATAGTCTGCAACAAGCTCAATGTGTCGGGATTGCGGATTTGCAACGAACTCTTGTCTGGAGACTGCAAAGCCAGCAGGTAGGGGTAGCTGTAGCCCACAGCCTCTGGCGCAAATGACCAGGGAATCTGTCGTTTCTCCAGCGCTTTGCCCTCGGTGTCTGCGAATAGTGTGTTCACATCTTTGGCAAGCAGAACCTCGCTGTCTCCAATCTTGGAAGCCATGGGTTTCGGTACCCAGCTGCCCATGCCCATGTATCCCATGCCACTACTACTGACGGCCGCAAAACGTACACCTGCAAGTTCTCCTGACACTTCCTCTCTGCTCTGATTCCTCGAAGCAGGCTTGTTCACTGGTACAGATTCCTTGCTCTCAATGTCCACGAAGCTGTATCCGGCGTCCATACCGACGACAATCTTGGTCGCGGTCGCCCATGTCAAGCTCTTCACTGCTGCTTCCATGGCAATCTCGCCCACGTCCGCCGACAACTCCATATCTTGCCATGTCCAGTACAGCAACCGGCGCTTTACACCCACGACCAGGCGCGAGACGAGAGACGGTATGTTCGTCTCAGGATCTTTGACGACATTGCTAGTCACGGCAAAGCAGGATGCGCCTCGTGTCTGCTCCAAGCGCTCGACCAGTTGGTAGGCCTGCAGATCGTACAGCGAGACATAGCTGTCGCTCAGGCTGACCAGTAGATTCGCCTCCTTCACGATGGCAAGCTGCTGGACGGGCTTTCGACTGAATTTCTCTTCTTCTCTTAACAGCTCTACAGCTTTCACCTTGGCAGGTGGCGCTTGAGCATTGGGGTCGCCATTCTCGGAGGGCTGTGATGCGCCGTCGTCGCGCTCGGCAGGAGTGGTGCGCGGGTCGTTGACACGGTATATGCGCAGGGAGCCGGTGTTGAGGCCTACGAGTAGGCGGTCGCCATATGCGAGGAGAGACTCGACTTTTGATTTGTCTTTGGGCCGCAGCTCGTGGATGGGCTCGGGTGTGAAGGCGGACAGCATGCCGTTGGCTGTGGTGATGCTCTATCTCCTGGTGATCATTATGCGAGGATTCCAATCCAGCCGAGTGTTGTGGGCCAGCTACAAATCAAGGTGGTGCATGTGGAGTGGCAAGTGCAGCTATATCATGTGTCGCAAAGCACCTGGGCAGCCTCGCCTCGCCTGGAGCTCTCCAGCCCGCTGCTGCTCGAGGCTCTGCGCCAGCTTAAATGATGTTCCATCCCAATCGGGTAACGACGACGAGGTATGGTCAACCTGATATTACTTGGGTGCTTGTCTTACGAGGCATCGTTCTATTTGTTCTTGAGAAACATGATTGCATCCATGTTATCTTGACCGTACATGCTTCTAGCTACCCGAAAGACATTCTTGCGATTACTCGTCTTCTTGGCAAAGATTTGAGGGCATGTCAACACGTTTGCGGTTGCCCGAGCGTTTGCCGCGAACTTGCTTCCTGCTTCCATACTGACATACCACAAACATGTGGCCTATCCTGAGTAAACATCTACAGCACGCTTGAAGGCAGAGACTATCTACCTCCTATCGCGCATGTGTGCTGCGAGCCGGGAAACGCCCCCTTCGATCTCATCTCATTCCATCGGATCGATCTTGACTATGACGTCATGATCGATCTATCATCGACCCGTCTCTCTAGCCTCTTGCGACTTGACCCTGCGTCACCATAACGAACGGCAGAAGAGGCTGTCGGTGCTTGCAAGGAGTCTCGAAAGTGCCCATTATCTGTGCAAGCTCCTTTCGACTTTCCTTGTATAAGACTTCACGTGTTCATGTTTGCTGTCCTGCTACGAAGAAGTCGAATCGTCGCTCCATCCAACGCTTCCAAAGCGGCCTGCCTTTTCTACAGACCTATATCCTTGCACACAGGCGCGACAAGTCGCGTTCAGATCGCATCATTCGCAATGGCTGCCACGAAGCGTAAGCAGTCTGCAGCTGCAACCCCAGCGGATGCGACAGCAAATGGCGACGCGCCGCCTTCAAAACGACGAGCATCTGCCAGGAAGCCCTCAGCAGCTGTCGTCAATCCAGACACGAGCAAGGATATCATCGACGCGCCGGACGCGATGCGTGCTTCTCCCGACAATGATCCTAATGAAGATATAATTCCTGATCCGATTAACGTGCAAGAGACGAAGAAATCTGAGAGTCCACTCAGCGATGCGCCGGACGTTGTTGAACCTCCCAAACCTAAGCGTGGACGTGGAAAGAAGGCTGAAGCCGAGAAGAACATACGGGAAGCGGAGAGCGTTGTTGCAGCGGTCGTCGATGCGGCGGAAAGCAAAGCTCCAGCGAAGCGAGGCCGTGCTAAGAAGAACGAGGTCAAGGCGGAAGAGGATGCAGACGATGCATCAGTGGCAGCAACAACGCCAGCCAAAACACCTAAAAAGACATCCAATGAATCTGGAGACCCAGAAGGAGAAGAACAGATCGAGGCTGCCGATCCAGAAGAGCTCAAGTCGGCTGCTTTCAGACCTCCGGCAGTCAACAGCTCATACCTCCCACTGCCTTGGACAGGGCGCCTCGGGTACGCTTGCTTGAACACCTATCTACGCACATCGAATCCTCCAATCTTCAGCTCAAGAACTTGTCGTATTCAATCAATTTTAGAACACCGGCATCCGCTTGAGCACCCGGATCAACCAGAACACCCAACGAAGAACCGGCCTGATCGATCGAAGCCCGCAGACGTTGAGTTAGGTCGACGTTATCTCGAGTCTGTTTGTTTGGCAAACGTGAAAGATGTGTCTAAGATGGTCCGCTGGAACGAGAAGTACAACATCCGATTCATGCGACTTAGCAGTGAGATGTTCCCTTTTGCCTCACACGCAGAGTATGGATACAGCCTTGCACCATTCGCCTCTGAAGCACTGGAAGAAGCAGGAAAGGTCATCGCTGAGCTGAACCACCGAGTGACCACACACCCTGGCCAGTTCACGCAGCTTGGTAGCCCACGCCAACCTGTCATCGAGAACGCTATTCGCGACCTTGTCTACCATGACGAAATGCTGAGTCTTCTAAAACTCCCCGAGCAACAGAACAAAGATGCAGTCATGATCCTCCACATGGGCGGAGTCTTCGAAGGCAAAGCAGAAACCATCGCACGCTTCAAGGAGAACTACGCCAAGCTCTCCGACTCTGTCAGGAACCGACTCGTCCTCGAAAACGACGATGTCTGCTACACTGTGCACGACCTGCTCCCTGTCTGCGAAGAACTCAACATCCCCATGGTCCTCGACTACCACCACCACAACATTCTCTTCGACAGCGAGAAGATCCGCGAGGGAACCGCCGACATCGTCGACCTCTATCCTCGCATCTTCGCAACCTGGGAACGGAAAGGCATCACCCCAAAATTCCACTACTCCGAGCAAACCCCTCCGGCCATCACGGGCAAGCAACGCCGCAAGCACAACCCTCGCCCTTGGACTCTGCCACCTTGCCCACCCAATTCCGATCTCATGATCGAAGCCAAAGACAAAGAGCAAGCCGTCTTCGAGCTCATGCGCACTTTCAAACTCCCTGGCTTCGATCGCATCGCCGACATCATCCCGTACGAGCGCTTCGACGACAACAAAGAAGCCAAGTCTGCTGCAGGACAGCGTAAGATCGCCAAGGGCGAGCACTTTGATCTCGTGCCCGAAGAAGAGATCGGCATGGGAGGACCTCAAGGCCGCGTCTACTGGCCGCTCGGTATGGAAGAGTGGCTGCGTCCGAAGAAGCGGGAGGTCAAGCCGAAGGAAGAGGACACGGCTGAGAAGGAAGCGAAGAAGAAGGAGAAGCTGAAGAAAGAGGCTGAGAAGCTATACGCCGAGCGTCAGGCCGCTATTGGCGGAAAGAGTAGCGCGGTCAAGGAGGAAGAGGAAGAAGATAGTGACGCTGACGCCACGCCTGCAACGAAGAAAGCAAAAGCCGCGATGAAAAAAGCTGATGCTGCGCGAGCTGCCAAAGCTGCTGCTAAAGTCGCTCAGGTAGCGGCTAAAGAGGCTGCTGCTGATGGCAAGAAGAAGACAACTCCTGCGAAGAAGGGAGGTGGAAGAAAGAAGGTTTCAGAGGCTGTACAGCCTACTCCCAGTGCCAGCGACGAAGAGGAAGAGGATGTCGACCTTGATGCCGAAGATAGCGAGGATGACGAGCCAGTCACTCCGGCGAAGAGACCTGCTGCCAAGAGACAGAGTGGTCGCGCTGGTAGAGCTAAGGTCAGCTACGCTGAAGCAGACGCGGGAGGTGATGATGAGGATGTCGACATGAAGTAGAGATCGAATCTTTATTGTATAACTACTAGCATAATGCTCCATGTACACGACCGATCGTCTCAGAACAATATGCCTGTTCTCTCGGAGCCATCATATTTGCACACGTCCAAGTTCTTGATAGTCCATGTTGGTTGTGTTCCTACGACTGATGACCCTGAGTATTATCAACAGCGTATAGGGGTTGCACACACCATTTTAGCGCTGCAACAACGTCCCTGCAAAAACTACGGCACATGCCTCTACATGTAAATCTGCAAGCATAGAACTTGTGCACATGATCTTTGATACGAGAGTACCTGTGACACTAGACTCCGGTCAGCTGTTACAGATAAATGCTGAATCGCAGCAGTACCGTGGTACAACGAGAAATTCTATGTACCTCCGTACAGCTGTCAAGTTTCCATCGTAACATCCCAGAACCCATCTCCATAACCAAGACCCTGATCTGCAAGCAAGAGAACATAGATCCATGTCTGTATGGCTCGTGCCCCCAACCCTCGACAGTGACGTGGAACCCACGCGACCACGATCCTTCGAGTCCATCGTGCGTTCTTCACCAATCTTCCCAGGACGTGGGATGGCTACACGAATCTGTACATTTATCTTAATGCCACGATGCTATACAGCACATCATAAGAGATCACCAGAACGCTTCTTACGTTAAGCTTCACATGTGCAAATATGCACACTAAAGTATGCCCTGGCCTGGCCACTCATGACGTATTCGCAGAGCGGCGTTTGAGAGCTTCGAGACCGGATATTTGATATATGTTCTTGCCTTCGTTATCTATCTATACGTTCTGTACAGCCTTTTCTACTGGAATTCGTGTCACCTTTCCTTTTCAAAACATTGTACAGTTCAATTCAAGATGGCGTTGCCTAATCCCTTCACATACTGGCGCCGCACAGAAAACACCAGAGAGTAAGTCCAATCCACGATACGCGATTGCAGTCCTGACATTAACATCACGAACAGATGCTGGGGCTACCGCTTCGAACTGTCAGACAAACATCTCACGCCCGCAAAATGCAAACCACTACAGCAAAGCTACGACGTCCTCGGCGAACGCGTACTCAACCGCCTGAACGAACTTTCGCCACCGCCGAGCAGAGACCTGCCCAGAAACAACAGCAAATTCACCGTGCCAGAGAAACCCATAGAACACCCAGAAGAAAAGGAGAAAGAACCTGCGAAACCCCCACCTAGGGACCTGTATGCTGTGCTGAAGGATAACGTCGAGGGTGATGAGCTCTTGCAGGAGTTCTGGACCGAGGTCAATACGGTCCCTGACTGGGTCGATTGGGCGCAGATCGAGCGAGGGCAAGATGTTTTCTATCGGTATGGAGGTGCATGTCTCACGGGTCTGGCGTATCAGTCGTTACTGGGCGGGATGGGCGCTGCGAGGGTTGTCGAAACTCTTGCACGAACGGGCGGGTTCTCGACGAAAGTCGCACGGAGTCGGATGTTTGAGACCACGCAGCACATCTTGCAGTGCACGAAGTCTCTGGAGAGTATTCAGCCCGGTGGCGATGGATGGGCGTCGACGTTGCGTGTTCGTTTGTTGCATGTTGCTGTGCGGCAGCGGATTCTTTCTCTTGCGAAGACGAAGCCAGAGTATTACGACACTGAAGCCTGGGGCATCCCGATCAATGATCTCGATTCGATTGCTACCATCGCCACGTTCTCTGCGTCTTTGATCTGGCTCTCACTCCCGCGACAAGGACTCTTCATGCGAAAGCAAGAAATCGAGGATTACACTGCATTATGGCGCTACATCGGTCATGTAATCGGTTGTCCCACGGAGGGATACTTGGACACACCAGAGAATGGCAAGCGCACGATGGAAGCATTGCTGCTTTACGAGATTCAGCCCACGCCAACCTCCAAGATCCTCGCCAACAATATCATCAAATCTCTCGAAGGCCAAGCGCCAGGTTATGCTTCGGCAGAGTTCCTCACAGCATCAGCGCGCTGGCTGAACGGCAACAAGTTGTGCGACGAGCTGGGCTTGATGCGACCTGGCTACTACTACTGGGCTCTAATGGCTGGGCAGTGCATGTTCTTCTGCTTCTTCATCTACACGTACCGCAGCATACCGACGCTTGACCGCAAGAAAGTCGCCATGCTGAAGAAAGTCTTCTACGACATTGTGGTCAAGTCAAAGTACGGCCTCCGTGGCGAGGAGACGACATTCGATTTCAAATACGTGCCCGAGTACTCCACAATCACGGAGATGGGCGAGTGCGAGGAGGAGAAGGCGACGGTCTCGTACGTGGAGAGGCGGAATCTGCGCACTTTCTGCATTGCCGTTGGAGTCATGGGTGTGGGAAGCTGGATTGGCCTCAAGGTCGCGTCGGCTGTTGCCAGAGCTGCGTGGTCGGCGTTGAGCTAGAACGAGGAGGAGGTTGCCGCTTGTTTCTTTATTTGCTGGTGGGTGGCGCCTTATGATATTGTCTGATATCCGGGAGCGTGGTATTTAGGAGCTATATCGGACATGTGATATTGAATGTTATGTGGCCGGCCCGTGTGCTCGGGTCGTCTAAAAGAAACACGGCTCGAACGATGACGGACCTTCATGCCGACCTTGCATATGATATCGGTCGGTCTTGTCCGGACACGGGAAGATTAGAATGGTCGGCATGCTTGGGCTGTGCTGAGCTTTGTTTTGTTGTGTGCTGCGCTGTGATATTTTTATGATCGTGCATCGCAAACGTCAATCGGTCGTCAGCCAGGCACACACATGTGCATCCATCACACACAGCTGAAGGCTCCCACGCTAGACTACAGCATCCATTCCCACGCACCACACTACCGGGACACGCCGCTTGCCTCGCCTCTTAACTTCCTGCGTCGAGCTTAGACAGGCCATCCATCTCTCGCCGGCCAACCAAGAGCAAAAGCACACGCCCCGCGCACACCGGAGCACGAGTCCGACGCGCCGTGCAGAGATCGGATTAGCTGCAATATTACCTCCTACCGTCTGGCCTTATAAGACACCCAGCGCGACATCCCGAACATCATTACTGTGTTCTGCTAACGCACGCCACGCTGCGTGCATGCCGCCGTGCATGCGCCCAACGGTGTTCGTTGCCTCCGCTGCCTACCTGAGCGTGCGGCTGGCCTTTTGGCAACCGGCTGCTGCTCCCCTGGCGCGCCGGCACTGGATGGCCTTGCAGCAGTGTCGATTATGCGAGGAGGCACTGCTGGGTGGATAAGGAAAGCAGGAAGATAGTCGAGCGGCGGGTCCAGGTGTGGAAACGCTGGACCATCGGAGAGCCTCATGACGATCATCGTGAGAGACTGAGCAGCCTCACAGGAGTCAGGCAGGTCAATTACTCGTCAACAAAGTCAAGAAAGACAGCAATACAGCGAATCAGATTTCTTAGCGGACAATTGTCATTCTCGCGAGGGCGCCCAGGGCCACTAATCGTGCAGCCATGTGCACGCGAGACACACACGTAGGCTAGCCTGACAGATGGCTTGCATATTCGCAGCGCCGGCTCGATGGGTGAGGGTTCCTTGCTATAACTTAGTCGTAGTCCACTGGTCTAGCTCCGGTGTCAACGGCCTCTCATCTGCCCGCCTGTGGCCCAGATCTCTGCTCCACCCCGCCCAAGCCCGCCGCCCCAAGGGCCTTGCTTTGGGGGGGGAACTTTCTCGCCGGCAGCCGTGTACAGGTCACTACTGCAGCAAGCAGCGCTAGACTACCTTGCCTGCACCATTACACTCGCTCGCCGTGCTCGTGCGTCTATCGTTTTATTAGCCTTTGCCCGCTTCCTGCTACCTGACTCTCTGCCTTCGGTGCTTGCCCTTCAGCTGTACCCTCGTGCTCTGCAAGCAATTGGTGCGCGAGCGTTTGTCTCGACTGTCCTTTTCGCCCTGTGCTGTGTGCTGCGTGCTGTTGTGCGAGCGAAGCGTTTGCTGGCCGAAAAATCGGGTGTCTGCATCTGCATCTGCGAACGGCTGCGAGGTGGTGCTGTTGCTACTAGCGATTCGAGGACCTTCCAAGGAGAGAGAGAGAGGACACGGGCTGCGACATCGCGGGTTGTGGTCTAGGCCTGACCTGACCTGGGGAGACATACGAGTGGGACAGGGCATGGCGACGGCGACAACGATGCTGGCATTGGGATCTCTTCTTCTTTCGAACACTACATACGAATCTGCGACGAGCAACAACGGCTGAAGCTGGACCACGCAAAAGCGGCTTTCCGCAACACCAATACATTTACGAGCAACACAAGCGGCAGTGCCGCAATGCCTGCGCCGACCTCAGGACGCGATTCTCGCAGAGGTTCCAGGGCCAGCGGAGAGAGCGGACCGCACAATTTGGAGCGCAAAGAGAAGGCAAAGAGCACCCAGGTGTACGGACAATCTTCGCCGCAGAGATCACAGCAAGGGACTCGGATCACATCAGCTCCGATAGTGGAGAGGAGACGAGGCAGTGGGTATGCGGCGGGTCTGCAACGACTACCACCCAGTCAGGAATACATGGCCCAGGCTGGTACTGGGGCGGCGGAAGCAGGACAGGACGAGGACGAGGCCACCGGGGTGGTGGGTGCCATGCGACAGTATGAGCCCTTCCGAAGCCCACAGGTACGTGATATGAGCTATGTCAGGTGAAGGATTTGTTGAACATATACTAATTGCTCTGCTACACAGCCTGAAGAGCCCATACCAGAAATGAACATCGCAGTCATTGGAGGCGACGGTGTGGGGAAGTCGACATTTGTGCAGAGAGCATTGGACTTGCCATCTCCCCCGCCAACCAAAGCTGCAGACCGCAAGATACCTTATGATGGCACTCTATACAGAATTCGATTGCTCGAGATCTCAATAGACGATGTCGAGATCGACGATGACGACACCGTGAGCTGGCCGGACTCTGTAGGAGATAAGATGATGCCGCACATAGATGGTGTCCTCACGCTGTACGACGTCGCGGACAGGGAAAGCATCGAGGATGTCCCCGAGACACTTGGTAAGTCAATTGCCATGTTTGCATATGCCGTTTGGTATTGTGCTCATGACCATCTAAGTACGCATCGCCGCAAATGCTGACTGGAAATCTAGCTGCGATACATAAAGCCGCACTGCCATCGGTGCTCATCTCGTGCAAATGTGATACCGCGCCAGCTGAAAGAGAGCTAGACCCAGTTGGCGTTGAGGCTAGCGCAAAACGCGCCGTCAAGAGCCTTCGCGCCGTACAGACATCACTCGCTAGCCCCGAGACGTTCAAGATGGGCTTAGCTACACTGGTCAAGGCCGTGGTCACCGGAGACACAAGTGAGTAAAATAAGTAGAACTCGCCATCATCAGCATACTAATATTTTTGCAGGTCAGCAAGGTTTCGCTGGCACCCGTCAACGCGCGCAGTCAAACGCCGTGCGATCGGTCTCACCTCGAGCGCCAGGCCTACCTGCGCATGCTCGGGCGAACTCAGATTATACAACCAGTCTATATCGAGAACGGGGCCACTCACGGCATGACTCAAGTCTCGTTGCGCAAACATCAAATGACCACCTAAAGGTACCAGGCGACTCTGAGCAAGGAAGCAATTCTTTCCTGCTCGAAGAGTCAGGCGGAGAGAGCATCTCTGGCTCACAAAGATCGTCCACGGATGTCGAATCGGCTGCGTCGGGAATTTTGAACGCGCCATCTACAACTAACTTGTCAGAGAATGGCGCGACTTTTGAAGAGCTCGTAGATCGACTGCTCTCCCAACCCACCTCCAAGGCAGACGGCAAGTTCGTTGTCATCTTCCTCGCTCTATACCGGAAATTCGCAGCCCCTGGAAGGCTTCTGGAAGCTATTGTTGAGCGATTCGATGCACTGGAGCGCAACGGAACGCCACTCATGATCAAGATGGTAGCACAGCTCCGCATCTTGTCTGTCATGGAGCAGTGGATCAGCCATTATCCTGGTGACTTCGCCTATCAGAAAACTCGCCGACGAGTGCGAACCTTTATTGCCAAAATATCCGCGGTATCGATCTTCCACGTTGCAGCAAAAGAAATGGGCGCAGGTCTTGAGCTGGTGCAAGAAGACGACGACACGGAATGGGGCTACAGCGACAGGAACCGAAACGCAAGTGACAGCAACACTTACCGCTGGACCATGTCCAAAACCGCCAGTATCTTGATTGACGACGACTCCTTCATCTTCCCCGATAACATGAGCGTAGTCACAGCAGACGACGCCAGTCTCGCCCCAAGTATGGGAGGCGATACAATCCGTTCCCAAAGCTCCACGACATCCTCACATTTGATGTTCAACTTCGAATCCGCACAACGACAAGCAGCTCTGATCAACCCTCGCGAGCGCATGGTTCTGTCAAAATTGGAGTGGCGCATGTTGATGGGCCTGGACGACGGCTTGATCGCACGCGAGCTGACCCGCATGGACTGGATTATGTTCTCTTCAATGCGGCCCCGCGATCTGGTGAGATCAGTGTCGCTGAAAGCTGCCAGCAAAGCAGCTTGTAAGAACTTGGTCAACGTCGAACGCATGAGCGAACACTTTAATCATCTTGCAGTGTGGGTAGCCAACTTCATTCTGTTACGAGACAAGCCAAAGCATCGCGCAATGATGCTCGAGAAAATGATGCGTGTTGCACGCAAACTGCGTGAGCTCAACAACTACAACGCTCTTGGTGCTTTCCTAGCAGGGCTCCGCAGCACCGCGGTCTACCGACTTGCAGCAACGCGCGAGCTCATCCCGCCCGCTGTTGGCAAGGACTGGATGAAGCTGGAGATTCTGATGAACCCCTCTCGCTCGCACGCAGCATACCGCCTCGCATGGGACAACAGCTCCTCAGAACGCATCCCATACATTCCGCTGTCACTCCGCGATCTTACGACAGCCGAGCAAGGCAACCCCACCTTCATCGGTGACGAGCAGACAGGGCGAATCAACTGGAAGAAGTTCGAGGTCATGGGCGAAGTCATTGTCGGTCTGCAGAAGGCCCAAGGCCTGCCTTACCGTGGCTTGGGCAATGGGCGAATGGGTGAACAGGCGAGAGAGCTAGTCATGGATGTCAAGCTTGTGAAGGATGAAGAGGTGAGTCTTTCATGTTTGCTTGTCGCAGCTCCCAAGCGCAGCACCATATACCAAGTCGCGAACACTGCTAACATACTTTTCTCTTCAGGAGTTATACGAACGCAGCACGTACTGCGAGCCCGTCGCCACCCAAGGCGGAAACACCACCGACAGAATCCGCAACTTCTTCAGAAGTTAGAAGTGTCAGGCACCAGAGAGTGTCAATGACCGACTTCCACAGTGAAATGATACGCGAACAAGCGAAAAAAGAGAAGAGGCCAGAAGAAGTAGAGGCCAAAGCTACAGAGCTCGCTTTGCTGAAGAAACCACACAGATTACGAGCTTGAAACGCCTTGGACATGATATGATTGGAAATGAACGGTGGATGTGGCAGGATCTGTTTGCTTTTAATATTCACACTGTTAGATCTTTTGATACACATTTAGCGCTGAGAATTTGGATGTGGTATTAGCTCCGCCGCTGATATGGAATGTTTGTGTATTGCATGGGTCACCTGCTGAACGCTCGCCAGCTTGGCAAATCATACATAGCCAGCGATCTATTCTACTTTTCGCTCATGTTATTACTGGCCTTCATCTCTTCACCAGCCTACTACTTGGGTGGGCACGACATCCAGTATGTCCGTCGATTGGGTATCTCTCATACAAGCCACGAATGGCCATTGGCGTGTTCGTCTGCCGACAAGAACAACCCCTCCACGCCGTTTTCGTGACGGTCACGGTTGCCGGCTTAGTCTCCGGACAGCCATAGTAGTTGTCTAGGAAGTGTCAGTCACGATTTTGAGATCTTTCGCTGTCCTGCACAAGGAGCTTTACGTACAGACATTTCCGTTGTGCTGCCTTGCGTTGCCTTCTGCTTTGTTTCCGAGGTAGTTTTGCATCGACATGGCCACTAAGGAGAAGTTTTGAGGCGGCGTCGAACTGCGATGGTAAATTGCCGTCGTTGAAGGAATAGTGTGTGGATCTCAAAGCTTGATCTTGATCAGAGAAGCTGCTGAAGGAGCTGCAGATAAGCGAGGCTGTACATGTACCTCCTAGGAGGTAGGGGCACGCAGTGTCAGCATGCATGCAGCTGGCCCCACTTTGGTGAAACGTGATGGGCATTGTTGGCGGCGCTTCCTGAAGCTGGCTACTGGTTGGCTGATGCGATGTTTACCTCGTACAGTTTGAGGAATCGGTACCCCTTGTATAAAACTTTCTCCAAGAGCGGCGAGCAATTTCGTCTGACAGTCTGGATTTACTACTCCCCGACTCGGTACTACACAGCACACGCCAACAAGTCTGCCTCGGGACTTCAAATCGTCTACAATTGAAATCCATCAGGGACACCGTACCGACGGGATCCAAACCTGCTCGAGCCATAAAATGAACATGTCAAGGGAACGCTTTCTGTGGACTGCATGGTGTTCACCCTGACGGGTACCATTCGGACACATTGAACCCATAATCTGGCAGCACTCATAACTCGCACCTTTCATCCTTGAATACCTTCCCGCGGAGATGAGGGCAGATGCGTACACGCGCAAAATCCTCGATGATGTTTGACAGAGTACCAAGTTGGGTAGACATGTATCACAGAAGTATGATGGCATGCTGTTGGGTCTACGCCACGCCGCTCGCTCTCCTTTCACTTAGTTATCATGCTCGGTCACATGTATCGGGGCAGCCGAGCCAATGCGGAAGTGATCGCGCGGTTGACTCATGTTTGTAGGCCAGCTCATAGATTCCATACACTGGTCAATGAGACTCACATGTATAGTATATATGTGCGGCTGCTCCCAAAAAGAAATGTTTGGGAAAGTTCAATCTACAGTGCTTTGGTTAACATTGCTCTTTCGTTCAACTTACACTACTACCGCAAAGACTTGACAAACGATGAAACATCTCACGACAACTCTAGCAGTCTGGAGAGATGCTGCTATTCATGAGCTGAACATCACAAAACGGCTCTTGAGATCCAACCTGTTCGCATCGATGGGTTTCCAAACGTGTATCCTCGCTGGCCGCCTCATCCTGGCGCCCACTGTTCACGATCCGATACTGTTGCTGCTCAGATTCATCCTCGTCGCAATCACCTCCGCATACGGATTCGAGATGTGCCAGCAGATGATGTCTGTCGAAGAAGACCGACAGAACAAGCCGTCACGGCCGATCCCAGCGGGACTGCTCAGCGTTCAAGCAGCAGTCCGAAGATGCGCCCTTTCTTGGGTTCTCTCTCCTCTAGCCTTGATGGCTGCATGTTCGGTTCGAGCATCAGGATGGTTGGTGTGCTCCTTCGCATGGGCCTACTTCTGTTACATCTGGCCTAGACCACGGCATTGGTTCTTCAAGAATCTGTTCACAGCTGTGTATCAGATAACTTTCGTTCGGCTCGTGGACAGCCTTGTGGTTCTCCATACGCCGTATTCTGGGAGCAATGTGATCCTTGATGTAGTATACGCTATATGGATACTGTCGACGATCCATATTCAGGACTTTCATGATGTCGATGGGGACCGAAGAGTCGGGCGGAGGACTTTACCGGTTATACTGGAGGGATCGACTTCGATGTTGGTACGACGTGGGACAGCGAAGTTTTTGGTACTGTTTGCGATCATCGCGGCCATCTTTGGCTATCAGACCAGTGAGAGCTGGACGGCTCTACTGTTTGCTGCGCTCCAGCTTGCTGGTGCGATCGCTACCAGTCTTCGTCTGTCACGCACCGAGTCTCTTGAGGAATCAGAGCGGACCTACAAGCTGTTCTACGTACCAGCGGGACTGATTTTGGTCGTGTATCTATCGCTTCTGAACCCAATTTTATGATAAGATACATGGACAAGGGAAACGATATGCATCATTCATCCATTCCTGTTACTCTTTGGTGAAACAAGGTGTATTGAATGCGCCACGACTCCACACCTGACGTCATCGAATGTGGAACTAATTTGATTAGAGTTAACATTGCTGGCAGCAGTGGAGCTTGTCCTGTGTTATTAACATGTGTGTACTCGCCCTGAATCGTTACCCTGAAGCATAACAAGCATTCCAAACTCTTGGCTCGTGGATGAAGCCCGACCCTTTGCATATCATCCAATCTACAACAGCACTGGGACTCACAGGCTCACAGCCGTCTGATGACCGGTCATGTCATCTCACTCTGATGTTGCCGATGCTTTGACGGCATTCTACAAGCAGGTCGTCAGGTTCCCGCATCTAGATGACGCGGCGCTCAGAATCCCCCCGAGTGCTGGATGGGAGACTGTTGACTCTGCTGCTTTGCGGGAGTTGGGTAAGAGTGAAGCGGTCATCGAACTACTCAGGCACTTGCCCTACCTCGAGGCTGCTGGAAGATATGACAAACTGCTTGTTCAGTACGAAACAGTTGCGATTGCTTACACAAAGAACCCGAGTACTCTGATGGAACAAGTCAATCCGCTTCCAGGCAATTGCGTGTATGTCACCGAAGGCGTGGACCGTGAAGGCTATTCTCTGATTCTGGATGTTGAGAAAGGTGTCTGACCGTCTCCAATGCGCCTTGCAACGAAGCCTCTATTTCTGACACAGTGAAACAGGCATAATCACTGCTTACAGCGTGTCCAGCTATGAGATCTCGCCTGAATCCCGTGAAGAATACGACAGTTTGCCCCGCAACGAACAGTGGCGAGCACACCGTACGCTGCCAGCCGTAGACTTTTTCAACGACTGGACGGCAAGGTACGCTAAGCTTGTTGACATGCTGGTGCCGAACGCAATCGACGGACCGACAACAGGCACATTCCGTACACGCGCCAAAGACCGACTCACAGGGGCGAGGCTTGCGCAGGAAACTGGACCGCTTGAAGAGTGGCATCCCGACGTGCAAGGCTTGGTCCACAGCATCGAAGATGATCAGGTGAGGCAGCGCGAGGAGGCCCGCTGGGGACACGTTGCGGTAAGTCAAAAAATTTATATGGGCACCCACGCGTTGATAGCTAATTCGCCGCACCGTAGAACGTCTACAACAGTTTTTTACGAAACGGGTGGCCAGATTCGTTCGACAAAAGCACTTGCAGAGCGGAGGTGCTCGAGCTGGAAAAACAGACATGGGAGATGGAGAAAGCAGTCATGGACGCGAACGATCCCGATGCTGCACTATTTGATGATTGAATGGCAACATATGTTCCCATTGACCTGAAGTCAACGGCAGGCTTTCTGAGAAACTAGTCAAATGCGATGGCAAAATACGTGTCTCTTTTATTGATCAAGTGTCCATTGATGAAGATCACTTTTCTTTTGTGACGGCTGACTCCTGCTAACTGAAAATAATACCTTGTGTCATTGTTGTTACACTTCCCAATTTCTGAAGGGACGACAAGCCTCAACACAACCACTCAGGATCCTGTGGCTCGTGGTTGTTGGGCTACGAAACGCTCAGTGCCAGAGCCCGCGGAAGCCGCCTCGGCCATGTCTTGAGCCAGGCCAATGGGCGTTGCTGTAGCGTACACTGTTGCTTGTACGATAGCAGGCTGTGTTGGTTGCACAACCGGTGCCGATTCTATGGCCAAGGCACCCATTTCAGCTTCACAATCCGCCGAAGCACACCTGATAATGCCAATGTTTCGGAGCTCCTCCTCGGTCAGAGGACGTGTGCTGTTTCCAGTACTGACCACATATGCATCTGGATCCAGCGCATGCTTGTCGTCTCTTTTACGGTAGCCAGCTGTGCTGGAATATCCATCAGCATGTGCTTGATCTAAGACGTCCTGTGGAATCGCTCCCGGGTAGTTGGCCTTGCCGTATCTCTGCGCAGCTCTATCTGCAACATAATAAGGATCATTTGTAAGGAGTGCAAATCCTGGGTCTTCCAACAGGTGTTCTGGCCAGCAAGGGTTATTGTGTAAACCCCAATCACCAGGATTTACGAGGCCTGGAAAGTCGATTTCCACTCTTCTTCGCGTAGTGACTCCTTTATATTCTGTGACATCGCGCTCGATATTGGCGTACACCCGTTTGCCATTAGCGTGGAGATCCTGGCGCTCGGAGGGAAGAAGACTGTCTTGACCATAGCGGCAGAAATTGAGATGGAACAGAGATCCTGCGCCTGTGTTCTGACTCCCTGGCGAGAATCGAATGTATTGCTTCTCAGACCTTTCTTGCCAGAACGCCGCTGGCGGATATTCGTCTGCTTGACAATTGACATTCTTCTCTTGCATCCAGCCATTGTACCATTCAGCGTTGTGGTCATCGTACCATTGGTTCCGCCAAGGTCGGTCGTTGTTTGCGCGACTCCTCAAAGGGCATGTCAAAGTCTTGTAAGCAGGAATGCGGTTAATGACAGAGCTGTAGTGCAGGCAAGGTTGCTCCCACCCCTGGCAAACGGAGTTGGTCGGCAGTGGTGATGTTGTCGATGATGCCGTTTCGATGAATGTTGGGTCTCCCTTTCGCTTCTTGCGACAAGGCTCATCTGCACGCTTGACACAGCTGTCCGTTGGTAGAGGGTCATGTGAAGAAGTAGGGGGCCTTGTCTGCGCAGGCTTTTTCGGTTTGTCTTTGGTAAAGGTTAGAATGTTGATCTTATAGCTTGCCAGATCTCACAGCGTTGTTCGGAGACTTGTAGACTCACCCATTGTAAGCGAATGCTTCTTGCCAAAGACTTTGAACTCCGCCTTGCCTTCCTTTTCAATGCCCTTGACACATAGTTTTATCAAGGCAGGTGTCGCGGCAATCTATCGTTGTGATCAGCATTTCATGTGCCAGGAATATAGGAGATCAACCAACCTCAGCAATGTCTAGAATTTCTCTGGCATGGTATTAGCAACAGCTCAATGCACTGATGTGACCATTACAGATTTCAGTGAACTTACCCGATGATGGGAATAAGATCCTCGGCCAGCTCGAGCGGAGCCAGCAGCGCAGGTACGGCAACGCGACAGAAGGCTTTAGCTGCTATATCAAGAGCCGCCTGCTCAGCAGCAGCTTCAGCAGCATCTTTGGCGGCATCTGCAGCCTTTCCTGCTATCTGGTTAAGCGTAGGCGGCGTTTTGAAGCCAGCACAACAGTAGGACTGCAAGCCGCCACTGCAGGTCTGGTCTTTCTTGCCGTTATGGACACTGCTGTCAGTGACCACCTCGGTCTCATCTGTAATAACTGTCAGACATGGCTTGGCCCAGTGTCAATGAGATTCGTTGGCGAACCTTCAGCACATCCCTGTATGCATGACATTCCCACACCCCTGTAGCCACGCCATTGGCATTTGCCCATGGTCGTACCATCATTACAACACAAATTTCTGTATTGACCTTTCTTGCAACGATCACTGCTCTACCGTTAGTGATGCACATTCGTAAGACCGAACTTCGCGCTGGCTGGCATGGCAAGACCATGTGCACTGAGACCTGGGGCGATGTGCTATGCCACGATGACTTACCTCGTGGATAACTGTCCAGGCTGTCCGTTCATCTGGGCCACTTGGTTTGTTCCTTTCTTGCACTTGTCGTTGCAGTTCGTGCTGTAACAGCTCAGCTTAGCCGCCTGGTCGGCTGACATTTGTTTAGCATTGTTTTCTTGGGCGGATGTCACACCCTCAACTCCGAGACCGTTAGATGATGACTGATCTTTCTGATCTATGGCCCAAACCATAAGGCCTCCCAGACATCTATCGGTGGCGAACTCCTGTTGTCATCAGCAATGAGTATCAACAATCGACATCATCCCACGAGATCGAGTCTTTGACGTACCTTTTTCTGGGAAAACGTATCCGAATCGTCATAGGACACCCATTGGTCGTTGTCCCATGTGATCCATTTAACACCAGCTTTCTTGTCCCAGACGGGCTTCACATTGTTGTTACTAATCACATCCTGGATTTCTTGGTAGTCAAGGATCCCAGCGGTGTTACTGCAGGGTCCAGCATTGGCGCCGCCACTGAACTGGCAAACGCCGTTGGGAGTGTTGCATGAGGAATCTTTCAGTGTGAACGAACGACCGTACTGCGTGTCCATCAAGTCAGTTGGTGATTTCGAATGTGTTCGGATTGAGAGCCTACCCATCCCTGGCCAAGAACCACTTTGTTTGCTTCGACACCGGCACGCCAAAGAAGATCGAGACCGAGGTCAATCTCGGTCAAGTTTGTGTGAGGTGCGACGTACGAGCCAACAAATTGAGACTGAGAATCCCAAGTGCCATGCAAATCGTATGCCATAAGGTTGAACCTGTAGTTCGTTAGTCCAAGCACACCAATCTTTGATCTCGGCAAAAGGCCTCACCAGTCAATATGATCTTGGATGGCTTTCACATCAAAGTGCTTGAGGTACCAGTAGCTTGTAGGAAGCGTCACAGAGAGGCCCTTGTTCCCCAGAGCGCTCTTCAATTCTTTGATCAGAGCTAGGTAGTTCTCCATGTCGCCAGGCTGTCCGCCACGATCGTCGGCTTGAGGGTATTCCTGCCTCAGTCAGTATGCTGTGATACGGCCGGCAGATGATCTGAAAACAAACCCAGTCCAGATCGAGGCCATCAAAATCATACGTGTGCATAAATTGCAACAGGCCTGTGATAAACTTCTGGCGATTGCTTGAAGAACTGGCCATGTTTGAGAAAGCATCTCTGGTTGGGCCGGGATCGGTGAAGGACCACCTGGAACGAGTCAGCATGTTACTCGGAAGCCATGTCGACGACATTTACCTACCCTCCAACAGAAATCCAGGTCTGCAGACCATTGTACTTGTCTTTGAGGGCCGTGAACCGGTGCAATAAGCCCCCAGAGTTTGAGTCCATCGGCGTGATCTGGAAACTATCGGGATCGAAGAAAGCGAAAGCAAAGTTGACATGAGTGAATCCGGCGAGATTGAGGTCTTCTGGTAAAACCTGGCATGGAATCCATTAGCGGGTAATTCACCACCCCGGTTTGGATTGACTCACGCTCTGGCACTTTCGTGTTGCTGCCCAGGACTCGTAATAGCCAATGGTGCGTTTCCCAACGCCTGTGCCCGCACAAGAAGGCTTTGGAACGTCTCCACAACCACCGAATCCTTTCTGACATCCGGCAGAGACGGAGCAGAAATCATCAGTAGAGCCGCAGAATCTACTCCGATGTCAGTAGCACACCCATGTCCGGTAGCATTCAAGAATGCGGTTTTGCCCACCCAAATTTGGAGCAACAGACGCTGAGCGGGCAGTTCTGTTGTCCTGGCTTGCCGTATTGTCCGCACTCAGCCTTTGCGTCACAATTAGAAGCGCATCCTGAACCACATTCCGCGGGAGAGTAGCCGCAAAGCCCATTGCTACCACAGCAAGCACCGTTCGGGCATGGCGTGTCGGCGTTGCATGTACCAATGGGCAATGCTCTTGGAGCTAGAGCTCGACTTCGATGCTGGTGAAGAGCATTATGGTGGCCGTGAATAGCATGAGCTCCGGCTGATATTGCCCAGAAGCTAGATAGCGATAGCAACCAGAGTTGAAGAAGAACCATTTCGTCAGGACCGAAAGCTGTAGAGCGAACTTTGCTCCAGGGAAGTGACGGGAAAGATAATAAGAGAAACACGAGATACACTACCGTGCAAGCACAATGGTACACACATGCCGTTTCTGGTCATTTGGCCTGCTGGACTTGCCGAGATCCTCTCATGCAAGTGCACGGGGGAGTCAGCGGCGAACAAGGCTGATTCTGGTATGGTCGGGGCTATCAGCCAAGGTGCGACCCTTCACATTGGAAGCGATCCTTCTGCGGACTCGAGCGGAGCTATCGAGAAGCTAGGTTCTCTTCGAATTGTGTTGGCGATTGCCACATCGTCAGACCCTGATTGCCTTCCGCTTCGGGGTAGCATGAGGGGCAAGAATGGCGTCCATCGGCAGAGGCTGATGCTGTGGAACCCATGTCATCTCGGGTATTGTTGTGCCGGGCGATTCACTATACTCACCGGATCTCAAAACGGAGGCACCTTAATTCCAAGTTATAGATCAGCATACCTGCAGACGCGGGCGGACATGATCCCCTGTTGGCGTGTGTATGAAGGCTGAAGCGCGGCAAGCCTGAGGATATTGAGATCTTCATAGTACATGTGCAAGCGAGGTGGAGCTGAATGACAAGCGAGCTTACCAGTGATGGATAGGAAGGTGGAAGAACAAAGGGTGGAGTTGCTGGCTGAACAAACATGAAACCAAGCTTCGCTAAGACCCGACTATCCCGCTGCCAATTTGCTTGGCTTTGATGGACAGCACTAGCTTCTGGAAGGATTTGATCCAGATTGTCCTAACTGACCTCTACCGAAATGAACGGCTTGCTATCTTTTGCCAACTTGAGCTATCCAGGGTCGGAGTGGACAAGGTCATCCACAGCTGCGCTCGCTTACGGTCAGAACTTCATTCATCCCCGTTGACCAGCTTTTTGGGTCTCGGGGGCCAACTGTCCGGCCACCACTCGGCGGGGACGTGTGAATCGCTCAACCTCGAGCGGCCGAAAGTAGGCCCGGATACTCCTTCACATCTTTCGATGCGATAGGCAGCGTATGACATGGCTTCAGAGAGACTAGGTAAGTGGGCCAAGGATCTGCTCAGGTCCACACGAGCGCCCTTGATGACCGGATCGCCAGCGGCCCCCAACAATATCAGCCTCTTCAATTTACCCTGCAGCCAGACTGTAAATGCCTTCCCCTGAAGTATGCGTTGTGCCTCCGATCCTACGCTAGTATTCTCACGGCGACTGCCGTGAAGCTGAAATGATACGGAAATTATTGGATTCGATGCATACCTAACACACATGAGTGCAGCCTCACTGGGATGCCATAACTCCGTGGCCGAAGGTGGAGTTTATGCTCGTCTTGACGGCTGTCTCTGTTCATTGTACTGCTGCAACTTCATCCTTCTCAACTCTAACAGCAATCGACATCTTTGTTAGAGTCTCCCACTTGTCAAGACCGTTACTTCCTTCAACACCTTGCAAACCTCTGAAATACACGATGCTGTACCTATGCTCCACCGGTGCAATATCGTTGGCGCTTCTGACAGTGAGGACGGCTGCACAAGATGCAACAACCTTTAACATATTCCCCGCTGTCAATTCAACCCAACTTGCACAAAGCTTAGGGTGGTCGCAAGATTGCTTGGCTGCTATGTAAGTCTACAACACGGTCTTGCGCGCTTGGAGTCTCCCAATTGATGCTTCTATAGGAACGCAACCTTGAACTGCGACCCGGACCTCTTCCGCATGACATCGCAGATTGACCAGTACTACTGGTCGCTAGACAATGTCACTGATCTCTGTGTGCGGGAGTGTCTCGACGATAGCAGCAACTGGGTTACCAATGTTGAAAACGTTTGCGATGGCCAATTATTCACCGTTGGTGGCAAGCTTGTCCCGGTAGACTCTGTGGCAGGTCGATATAACGAAGGCGTTGTACTGGCTTGCTCGACCCCAAAGTCAGTAAAACCTCAGCAACCATTCAAACAAACTAAACTCTGACATATCCCGTGAGTGACTTGTCGCTCAACTTCACTAGCAACGCAGACACGAACGATGAAAGCTCTGTCGATGGTGATCTTGGAAATCCTAATTCCACCACTCCCATCGATCCGGCTACAGGCGACCCTATATTCGACCCGCACGACGTTGCACCTTCGACTGACGGCACGGACGACCCCTCCAGCGGTAGCGATCCGGCATATCTGTCTAGATACCAAGATCGCGACTGGTGCTTTCTCATGTCTCAAAACATCGTCGGAGTAGATCCAGAGCCCGATTGCACGGCTGATCCTTCGAATGTCTACTGCACCGATCCGGATTCTATGAATCGTCTGGTGAGAGTAGTCTGATATTTTTGACATAATTCAGTAGCTGACTTTTATCTCAACGTTAGGCAAACCTTTACTACGATGATGTCGTATGTCACCAAAGTCTTACAATCTCTAGCTTCATGAGACTGTCCTCTCGCTGACCCCAAGTGTTGCAGTTATGTGATCCTTGTTTCCTCACGGTGATGTGGTACCGTCTCAATTCGGTATTCCTCCCTGACAGCGATGCTACGGACTGGCTGGTGGACCAGTACCAGGACATCCAGGATGTCTGTCAGATCAGTATGCCAGCCACTGTGATCAGAGCTTTGCCGAACTACGCATCTGCACCGAACTCTACATACCTCCCTCCAGGTACCGACCCGGCGAGCACCCCTGACAACACTGGCAGCAGCAATTGTACAGGCCAATCGATCCCTGCCGGCTCCTCGGGCTGCGATGCATTGTCTCAGAAGTACGGTGTAAGTACAGGAGACCTGCAAGCCGCCACCGGAACCGACGACTGCTCATCGTCTGGATCGTTTTGTGTGCCGAATGCCTGCACAGTGCAGCAAATTGGCGACAATGCGGTTTGCGCAACGCTTGCGTCGTCATATTCGACCGAATCGCTCAACATTTCCTCCTCCCTTTTCCTGAGGTGGAATCCAAACGTCCTCGGCTTGTGCGACAATCTCACTTCCGGACAATATGTGTGTTCATCTCCGCCTGGTGGCACCTACAAGCTTCCCCCTCCCATCAACGGCACCAACACCGATGCAAATGGTCAGGTTCGAGGAGGACAGAATTCTGGTGCAAATCCCAATGGTCCGACTGGACCAGGTGGCCCAACAGCGAACAGCACATCCTTTGCGCCTACTCAGCAGGGAATCGCTTCCGACTGCAACAAATTTGCTTACGCCAGTTCCGGTGACACTTGTTATGCATTCACTCAGACATTCAAGATCACGCTTGCGCAGCTTATAATTTGGAACCCGGCACTGGGTGCATCTGATGGATCGAATTGCAGCACAAACTTCTGGGTCGGATATGACTATTGTGTTGGTACTGTGAGCGGCTCGTCAACGACAATCTCATCGTCGTCTGCATCAACGAGCAAGCCCTCTTCAACAACCTCGCTTCCATATCCTACCCAGACGGGCATTGAAGCAAAATGCAACAAGTTCAACAATCCAGCCTCCGGCGACTGGTGCGCCAAATTTGCCAGCGACAACGGCATTTCTCTCGACCAACTATACGCGTGGAACACGATCCTCGGGGCGAACGGCGAGAACTGCGGCACTCAATTCCAAGCCGGATACGACTATTGCGTCGGTGTCAGTGGCGGAACAACCACTTCAAACCCAACGTCGACCACCCAAGCTTCTTCGGCAACCGCATCCCTGGCATATCCAACTCAAAGCGGACTCGCCTCTAACTGTAACAAATTCCAAAACGCCGTGGCTGGGGACTATTGCAGCAAGTTCGCTAGCGACAACGGCATCACCACCGCTCAGCTCTACGCCTGGAATCCTGTTCTCGGCGCGAATGGCGAGAATTGCAACACCAAGCTACAAGCCAAGGTCGACTATTGCGTAAGTTGCTCGAATCCAGATCTATCATCACCTGGGGTTTGATTGCTAATCACATCGAGTAGGTCGGCGTTCCAGTCCAGGCAGGTATCGCCAAAAATTGCAACAAATACGTCGAGGCGATCAGCGGCGACTACTGTTACATCTTCGCGCAGAACAACGGTAAGTACCTCATTCCCCAGCTCAGGGTCAATAATTCTTTATATGCTAACGAATCGTCTGTCCAGGCATCACGACTGCGCAGCTTTACCAGTGGAACCCCGTTCTCGGAAGTAATGGCGAAAATTGCTCGTTGCAATTCCAGTCGGGCCTCGACTATTGCGTTGGTGTGAGCTCGTCGTAGCGATTCCAAAGTTGCATGACACTGCTTCTACGTTTTTTCCATCGTAGCTTATAACGTGGACTACCTCGCACAATAGATTCCCTTAACATAAGACTTGGAGTCCTGAGACGGATTCTCACTGCTGAGCCCGTCATCGTCGTAGTCGGTCTTCCGAGTAGCCATGCTATCCTTTCAGGCCAGATGCGACATGAAAGTAATTCTTCGTACTCAATCAAAAGTTGGTATAGCGCGATTAGTCCATAGTCCCTCCGGAGGTAGTGATCTCAGCTGAATCTAGCGACGGAGGAAAGTTCGTCCGAGGCTGACAATCTCGCGCTTAGGATTCGTGTTGTGATACTGAGACAACTGAGACTGAGTTCTGACGTAAGTTACCGAATGTGTCGCTCTGTGAGCAGGCGAAAGGATGCTGGACATTCGCACCTCACTGGTACAGCTTTGAAACTGAACGAATGATACTGCGTTCCTAGAAACTCACTTCCGAATCCACACACCAACACAGTACCTCCAGACATGGCCCAAATCATATCAGTGGACTACCTCATCATCGGCGCAGGTGCAATGGGCATGGCTTTCGTCGACACTCTCTTATCCGACACCCAGACCACAGCCGCAATGGTAGACCGCTATCACCGCCCAGGAGGACACTGGAATCTCGCCTACTCTTACGTCCGCCTCCACCAGCCTTCTTCTTTCTATGGCGTCAACTCCAAACCGCTCGGGCGAGGCGCCATCGACAAAGTCGGCTGGAACAAAGGTCTACAAGAGCTGTCGACCTGCGACGAGATCTCCACGTACTACAGCCAGGTCCTGGCGGATTCTTTCCTGCCCTCGGGCAGGGTCCAGTATTTCCCCAATTGCGAGTATGACGGCGATGGCGCGTTCCATTCTCTTGTGACAGGCAAGGTCTACCGCGTTACGGAAGCGACTCGCCTTGTCGACGCCACGTATCTGCAGGTCGAGGTGCCGGCCATGCGTCGGCCCTCGTACGAAATGAAAGGCGCCCAATGCATCACTCCCAATAACCTTGCAAAGATCTCTCGCCCTTTCAACAACTATACGATCGTCGGTGCTGGCAAGACCGGCATCGACGCCTGCTTGTGGCTCCTCAAAGCCGGCGTCCCACCGTCGCAGATAACCTGGATCATGCCTCGCGACTCGTGGCTGCTCGATCGCGCTGCTTTCCAGACCGGCGACGAATCTGTAGAGAGAAACAGAGGGTTTATCAAAAACCAAGCCGAAGCGGTCATGGCCGCTAGTTCTGTCGAAGACTTGTTCCGTCGGCTGGAGAAGTGCGGACACTTGCTGCGGCTATCTGACAAGGTCTGGCCGAAGATGTATCGCTGCGCAACGGTCTCAGTCGCCGAGTTCGAGCAGCTGAAGAGCATCGAGAACGTCGTTCGTATGGGCCGGGTGAAAAGCATCTCCTCGGACCAAATCGTGCTAGAGGGTGGTGTCCTTGCATCCAAGCACGACACGCTCTACGTCGACCGTTCCGCTGAGGGGCTCACAAAAGCCCAACCTGTTCCCGTTTTTAACGGCAACAATATCACTCTCCAGTCCGTCCGTCAATGCCAGCAAGTCTTCAGCGCCGCCTTCATCGCTCACGTCGAAGCCGCATATGATGACGAGAAAGTCAAAAACGAGCTGTGCCAGCCGATCCCGCACCTCAATGACTGGCTCGATTGGCTGAGAGTCTCGATGCTGAACCAGCAGAATGCGTTGCGATGGAATCAGGAACCGGGACTGGTCGATTGGCTGCGCGGTTCTCGCCTCGACTGGTTCGGTAAATTGCAGTCGGCAGCCGATGGACGCATCAAGCCGGGGTCGAAAGAACAAGCCGCGCTCGCGAACCTGGCTCAGATGTTAACGAAAAAACTCGAACACCTGCTCGCCGAGATACCAGAAGAAACAGCGCCGAATGCGCCTCCCTCTTCTCTCAAGCGAGCCAAGCTAGCACGTCTTGCATAACAGAGCAAGCCCCGTTTAGCTTATTGAACCTCACTTCGTCGGATCCACCGGATAATACCTCGTATTCTTGTAGGGGTTGTCCCCATCGAACCCCTCCATCTCCATCTCCTTATAATCCACCCAATCCATATTCCCAACCTCCAAATTCGCCTTAATCTGCGTCGCAGTCTCCAAATCACAACGACACACCCCGACGAAAGAATCCCGCTGTTCCGTGACGGCTACCAAATTGACGAAAAGCAGGCCTTTGTCGTTCCAGTTTTCGTGGTCGGCGACGAGGAAGTAGCTTGGGTCGTGAGGTGAGGAGTCTTCTTGTTGCTATATTGACGTGGTGGTTGTAGATGTCAAATACGGTGTTGAAGTGTGGCTGGGGAGCGAGGTGGGCGACATCCGTGCTGAGAATGTCGTCTGCGTCGCGCAGGTCTTGTTCTAGTTGCTGCAGCTGGGAGGTTTGTAGGGGGAGGGTGGTGTAGATGGCGATTTCTCTATCTTCGAAGCCTGGCTTTTGGGTTAATGGTGAATTTAGAGGGAGAGTGTCTTCGGGGTCTCTTGTGGATGCCATATTGCCGTAGTGGTCTTGTTTTGTGGAAGTTGATGTGTTGACGCCGTCTACTCATCATCCCTTAATGCACAATGAGATAAATACAACCTCGATTGCTCGCTTTCGGTTCCCAATTTCAAAGACCCTTGAACGTCACTGTGGACCGATGATCATTACCGTACCTCGTGCCAAACTTAGTACGAAATACTAGTGATTTTCTAGCTCGCGCGTAGACGACACTAAACTGTTAGAATGTCGTCCGCGTTCCCATCGTGCCCAGAAGATCGAAGTAAACGTGATGAAACGATGCAATCGTCGAAAACAACGTCTCCAAAACCCCTCTCGGGCTCGAAGCATATTCAATGGCTTCTTATCTATGTTATATGTCTCATATTTTTTCGTATGCACATCTTTCATCCGAGCCTCTCATGATGTCCAATCAGCTAGACAATATAGCACCCAGATGATCGTGAATATTGCCCACTGCCTCTGTACCTTCAAACCGAAAAAGTCATATCCATGACTCATTTGTTCCAAAAACTTCCCAATAAATGCAATAACTTTTTTGTAATTGTTCATGACCTCTCCTTCTCCTTGGAGGCCTCGAGGCTCTCCTCCTGGCCGGAGAGAAGGGTGTGCACGGGTGCGTCGAGCTTCGCGCGGCCCTGGAGGAAGTCGAGCTCCATCATGAAGAGGAAACCGACGAGGTCACCGCCGAGCTTGCGGACGAGAGAGCCGGCTGCGGCAGCGGAGCCACCTGGGAGTTTATTGTCAGTTTCGAATCCAAAAGTCACCCTTTCAAGAAAAATCACGACTTACCGGTAGCGATGATGTCGTCCACAATGATGACCTTCTGGCCGGGCTTGATCGAGCCCTCCTGCACCTGGAAGTAATCGGTTCCGTACTCCTTCTGGTAGCCCTCGGTGACGCACTTGCCAGGGAGCTTGCCCTGCTTCCTGACGGGCACGAAGCCAGCGCCGAGCCTGAGCGCGAGAGTCGGGCCAAAGAGGAAGCCGCGGCTCTCGAGGCCGACGACAACGTCAATGCCGCTCTTCTCGCCCACGGTGGTGTTGAAGGCGGCGGCGACCTGCAGCTCGAGCGCGCGCATCAGGTTGGTGAAGTGGGCGTGGTCGGCGAAGATGGGCATGATGTCCTCGAAGAGGATGCCGGGCAGCGGGAAGTCGGGGAACTGGCGCAGGGCGGAGCGCAGGTTTACTTTAAGACTGGAGAGTTCGGCGGGACCGGAGGCATTGGCGGCGGCGAGTCCTCCCTGGGCGCCATGGCTAGGGTAGGTAGTGGGATCGGGCTTCTCGGTGGGCGGGTGCGAGGCAGTTGAGGCGCGGTCGACGTTCTGGGTGGAGGGTGCGGTGTTGTTGGGGTGGCCGTGGGGAGGGTGCTGAGCGTGGGAGACAGGAGTGCCGCTCATATTGAAGAGGGAGGGAGGGGAGGAGAGAGGGTTAGGTGGTAGTGGTAGTAGTAGGTTGGGAAGGTGATTTTTTTGGTGGGCAAGCAGGTGCGTCAGCTTGTGCGAGGCGTGAGGTCAGCGGTGCAAGGGCCGACGATGCAAAAGAGTTGGATTGGTGGATAGCGGCTTGGTGCGACGGCAGGGTTGTGCTCAGTTGGGCGGGAGGAGGTGGTGATTGTGCAGCAGCAGGCAGACAGGTACAGTAGTATCGTCAAGACATTTTTCGATAGAGCGCCCGCCAGCCAGAACGAGGGGTCCGCTGCTGCTGCCCCCCACCAACCAACCAGCCAACCACTCCCAAAGCCACAGCACATGTGCGCGAGCTTTCTCCTCCAACCGTGCCCACCATCCTACCCACGCTCCTACTACTGCTAGACCTACTCGAGCACTCACACTCACTGCTAGACTCACTCGAGCACTCACACTCACTGCTAGACTCACTCGAGCACTCACACTCACATAATCACTGCTCAACGCATCCAAACGGGGCGAGAACGTTGGCGGCCTACGGGCAATCTGTGCCTCTGCACGACTCGTCACGCAATCATCCTGCGGCCCGCCCACGAATGGCGAAGCAACGAGTAGCAATGGCCGAGTAGCGGTGTAAACGTGTTCGCGCTGCCTCTTGCATATGCATATGGGACGGGCAAACGTACTGTACGTGAAGCTTCTCGCGTCGCGGAGGAGCCATTTCTTTCTTTGTCCTGCGCCCGCCCGTCGTCGGCTGTCTGCAGGCTGGGAACTCCCAGTACCAATAATCCCCAAACAGCACCTGGTATTGCCCAGACAATGCCCGCAAACTCGTGTCACCGTGGCGTCTACCTCTCACATGAAGGGCGTAAGGGCTCGTGCAGGGCGACAGAGAACGTGTATCACCCACTTCGCGCGTTCAACCGCAGACCTGTCGCATCGAACTAGCCCTAGCACCGTCGCAGCTCATCAGGCTGCCAGGCCCACGTTTTTTTCTGTTCTAGAAGCTGTCTTGTCGTTGCCTTTGCCGCTAGCTGAAGCCTGCCCGCCCAGATAAGGATGGGTACTGCATACAATGTAGATTTCCGGAGGCTCTGCCGAAGTTTTGCAGACTTGCTTTCTGATGGCTGTTCTTCGCTCCGAGCAACCGTGATGGATGAGTCGTGCAACGAGCGACGTTCCATCGAAACTCTCAGCGTAGGATCATGGGATTGTTGTTGTCGTCTCGGAAGAGTGACGGACGTCAGCTGCCGAAGTGGGGACGGATGGGGGAGACGGAACGATGACACGATGTCCAACGAGAATTGTTTGTGTTTGGTATTCATTGATCCCATCAGCAATTTCCTCGGCTATGTAGGTAGGCTGCTGTCTTGAAACAAGTCCCCGCCAGAGCTCCTCGAGCCGACAAACGCGAAGAAAACAGTAACAGACCGATCACTCACTGGCTACGATGATCCGCCAATCGCAAGACCGCTCGAGCTGTTAACAAAGGCCCTGACAGCTGACCACCACCCCATTGCCCTGATCGCCGACGACAGGAGCAACATTGGCCTCCGGACTGATCTCAAAGGCCATGCAATCCATAGTCGTCTGGCCACCAGCAGTCCACGCGAAACCACAGTCAGCCGAGCACTCGGCAACGCGAGTGAAGCCGCTCAGGCAGGTCTCGAGAGGAAGGTAGACGCCGTTGGGCGCGCACTCGTTGATCACGTTGAAGTGCAGGCGCGTGGCGTTGACGGTGTCGTAGAAGGTGGAGAAGTTGTCGCCGTGGGCAATGTTAACGCCTTGGTGATCGGTGCAGAAGCGGTGCACGATGTCGTTGGCAGTGGTCTTCTCGACCGGCGCAGCGGTGCTGTTACAGTCCAGAGTGCCGGTCTGGAGGCCTGGGCGGAACCCGTCGGCAGAGGGGACGCTCGGGGGTTTGACCTGGCGAACGGTTAGTTCCAGTGGCTTGATATGAGCGTGTTGCTGATTCTTACCCCAGCGTCGGCGATGCCCAGGAGGGCGAGGAGCAGGATTGCAATGAAGGGCATCTTGTGAGGAGTGGTGAGTTGCGCAATGTTCTTTTTGAGGTTTAGTAAGTTTTGGTTATGTTGCTCTTGTTTCTGCAGAAAAAAACGGCGGCGTTTGTTTTCGACGCCATGGTGATGCTGTGTTGTTAAGGAAGGAAGGAAGGCACGTTCAGCGCGCTTTCCTCGAATCGCAACACCACCTCATAGGTGCAAGAGTAAATCTTGACCATTGCATGCAATTGTGGTCTTCCCAAACCACAACCGACCCCTTCAAAGGAATTTCCTGTACGGGATGGAGCTCTGCTTCTTCGGCACGTCCACCACCCCATTGCCACCACGCTCAAAGAACTCCAGCGGCAGCGCCACGCCCAACCTCGTCCACCTTTCCAACACCTCCCTCAACCTCTCCGCCACCAGCCCTTCAACCTCCCTCACAACCTTCCAATAATCCACTACATCATCCCGCTCCCTCACTTCCCTCGCCTCCAGCCTCGCCCTATA
>Ga0265797_10000773_pt1 | contig 58403 bp, 52 predicted proteins | sample P2T30metagenome_FD_192433 | JGI IMG/M metagenome (GOLD analysis project Ga0265797, IMG submission 192433) | Plant litter microbial communities from East Loma Ridge, Irvine, California - P2 T30 | ecosystem: Environmental > Terrestrial > Plant litter > Unclassified | place: USA: California... | reverse complement strand
GCGCGCCGGATCGGCAAATGCGTTGCCAAGAATGAATGCCTGGGCAATCTGCGGCGCGTGGCGGCCATGCACCTCGCGCCACCAGTCAACCTCGCCGAGCCGGCCGGCGAGGGCGGCGCCGGTGGCCGGTACATGGTCGACCGTGAGCGGCGCGGCCTGCCTTGCATCGAGTTCATACAGGCGCGAGTCGCCCACGTGGTACAGCAGCGGCGCGGCGCCGGGCGGCAGTTCGAGCAGCGTCAGCGTGGTGCCGGGCCGGCCGGTTCTTCCGGCATCGACGGCGAACCGGGCCTGCAGCGTGGCGTGCAGCGCGTCGAGGTGGCTTGTGAGCGCATCCAGCGACGCGCAGGGTGGCATGGCGAGCAGGCCGGCGGCAAGCGCTTCGGCCGCTTCGCGACCGTGACCATGACCGCCCATCCCGTCGAGCACCGCCAGGCGGCCGTGGCCCGCCGGCCAGCCGCCAACGAGTGTGGTCACCGGCAGCTGGTCATGCAAAATGCAGGCGCGGCCGTCGAAATCGATGACGACAAAGTTGTCCTGGTTTTCGCTGCGCATCGACGGCCCCGCACCGACGCGGCTGGCCACGGCGACGTCGAAGCGAGGGGCAAAGCGGAAATCGGCAAGCGTAGCGGGCATGGGCAACCAGAGTCATTCGATGCTGACACTGTACTACCGTTTGCACGCATGCCTGCAGCGCGCGCCGTTGATTAACTTACTAACAAGAAATTATTTGGTGTGGTATGTTGACGTTACAACGCCCACTCCCGACAGCGCCATGGACATCCGACCACTCGATCTTGCCGACGTGCCGATCCTGGCGCCGGTCATGGCCGCGTTGCTGCGCAGCCTGGCGCTGGAATTCATCGTGCACGAATCGACGCCGGTTGGGGCGTCGACCTTCCTGGCCGAGAATGACGAGATGGGGATCCGCGGCTATCTGGCGCGCGGTCACGTCTACCATGTGGCGTTTGACAACGGCCAGCTGGCCGGCTTCATCGCGATCCGCGACAACAGCCACGTGTTCCACCTGTTCGTTGACACGCCGTGGCAGCGCCAGGGCCTGGCCCGGCGTTTGTGGGGTGCGGCGCGCGCCGCCGCCATCGCGCGCGGCGGCGACGGCAACTTCACCGTCAATGCGTCGAACCACGCCGTGCCGGCCTATGAACGGTTCGGTTTCGTGCGGGTGGCGCCGACGCAATGCATCAAGGGCCTGTACTTCAATCCGATGCGCCTGTGCTGGGCCGAGGATTGAGCGTTAGCGTGTCCGGTCGGGGCTCACTGTGCATCTATACTTTTTATTATCGTGCGGGAAATGTTTCTAATGGGTAACCGGGTACAATAGTCTGACACCTGTGTTGATTGACCAAGACTCACGCGACCTGGCGCTCTACGCATTCTCCGTAGCCGCCGCATGCTTTCCCCGCCGTCAACCTTCCTCGTCGTTGTTCGTCCCCGCGCCCTGCCAGCGCACCTGTCGCCACCATCGCCATGAAGGCCAGCACGCCATGACCACATCCGCCCCGACCGTCCTGATCGTCGACGACGAAGAAAAAAACCGCGATCTGCTGGCCGTGCTGCTGGAGCCCGGAGGGTATGACACGACGAGCGCCGCGAGCGGCGAAGAGGCGCTGTGCTCGATCGCCTGCGAGGCGCCCGACCTGATCCTGATCGCGCAAACGATGCCGGGCATCGACGGCTGCCAGGTCGCGACCATTCTCAAGGCCAACCCGGCCACCGAGAACATCCCGATCATCATGGTCACCGGGATGGAAGACATCGGCATGCGCCAGGCCGGACTGGAGGCGGGCGCCGGGGAGTTTGTGAGCAAGCCGGTCGATCCGGCCGAGCTCGGGCTGCGCGTGCGCAATCTGCTGCGCCTGAAGGATATGGGCGAACTGGAAGGCCAGGTTCTCGTGCTCGAGCAGCAAATCGCCGCCCGCACCGCCGACCTGCTGCGCTTTCGCACGGCGATGAACGCCACGCCCGACGCCATCATGCTGGTCAGCCGCGACACGATGCGCTTCGTCGAAGTCAACGACACCACCTGCACGATGCTCGGCTACACGCACGCCGAGATGCTCACCCTCGGACCGGTGGCGCTGGGCGCGGCCACGCACGACGAACTCGAACAGATGTTCGAGCCCACCACGGGCGGGCGCATCAAGCCCAGGCTCAGCGAAGTCACGCTGCACTGCAAGGATGGCGGGCTGGTCGACGTCGAGATCCACCGCCAGGCCCTGTTGTCGGGGAACGACTGGATCATCGTCAGCGTGGTGCGCGACATCACCGAGCGCCGGCGCGCGCAGGCAAGCCTGCAATACCAGGCCAGCCACGACGTGCTCACCGGCCTGCCCAACCGGGCCTGGTTCTACGAAGCCCTGTACAGCACCGTGATGATGACGCAGGGCGAAGGCCCGCGCGTGGCCGTGATGTTCCTCGACCTCGATCGCTTCAAGAACGTGAACGACACGCTGGGGCACGCCATGGGCGACGAATTGCTGGTCCAGTTCAGCGCGCGCCTGGCGACCTGCATCGGCGCACGCGATACGGTCGCGCGCCTGGGCGGCGATGAATTCGGCCTGATCCTGATGCTCGACCAGGACCCGGGGCGCGCGGCCGCGGTGGCCGGCCGGATCGCCGAAGTGCTGTATCCGCCGTTTAACCTGCGCGGTTTCGAGGTCATCGTCACGGCCAGCGTCGGCATCACGGTCCATCCCCAGGACGGCGCCGATCCCGAGGTGCTGATCAAGTACGCCGACACCGCGATGTACGAGGCCAAGCACGCCGGGCGCGACACCTACCGCTTCTTCACGGCCCAGATGAATGCCGATGCGCTGCAGCGCCAGGATCTCGAACACGCGCTGCGCAAGGCGGTCGAGAACGACGAATTCGAACTGTATTACCAGCCCAAGATGCTGCTCGGGCCGGACACCATCGTCGGCATGGAGGCGCTGCTGCGCTGGAACCGGCCCGGCCATGGCCTGGTTTCGCCAGCCCTGTTCGTGCCGGTGCTGGAAGAGACGGGCCTGATCGTGCGGGTCGGCCGCTGGGTGATCGACAGCGCCTGCCGCCAGATCAAGGCCTGGACGCTCGGGACGACGGGGCCGATGCAGGTGTCGGTCAATATCGCGGGACGCCAGTTCGCCGAGGGTGACCTCGAAGGCGACGTGACGCGCGCGCTGGCCGAGCATGGCGTGCCGGCTGCGCTGCTGGAACTGGAGCTGACCGAGACCTCGCTCATGATCAACACCGAGCGCACCATGCAGTGCCTGAGCAACCTGCGCGCGCGCGGCATCCAGGTGTCGGTCGACGATTTCGGTACCGGGTACTCGAGCCTGGCCTACCTGCGCCGCTTCCCGATCGACAAGCTGAAGATCGACATCGCGTTCATCCGCGACGTGACCACCAATGCCGACGACGCCGCCATCGTCAATGCGATCATCACGATGGCGCACAGCCTGAACGTGCAGGTGGTGGCCGAAGGCGTCGAGACGATCGGGCAGAAGGCATTCCTGGTGGCCCATGGGTGCGACCAGATCCAGGGCTACCTGGTTAGCCGCCCGCTGCCGGCGCACATGGTCGCGAAGCTGATCGCGCTGCGCGCCGCGAACGAACAGGCGTCGCTCATGGCGTGACGGGCCGTTTGCCGACGCTGTGAGAATTGATGAGTAAGTGCCGCCATCTGGCTGGCTATACTGTGCCGCTATGCACAGCGCCGCCTCACGTCATCGAATCGCCTTGCCGGCCCCACTTGCCGCCCATCCGCGCAGGGTGGGCCTGGGCGTTACGCTGCTGGTGCATGCGCTGCTGATCGTGGCCTGGCAGATGGCGCGCACCGTGGCGCCACCGGTTGCCGGCGACGATGAGGCCATGTTGTGGTTGCGGGCGCCGGCGCTGCGCGTTGCCGCGCCGCCGACAGCGCTGCCGACAGAGGTCGCGCCCATTCCGAAACGCCGCACGCAGGCACGCCCGGCGCCCGTTCTACAAGTACGGTCACAGGCGCAGGAACAGGTAGCCGAGCCTGCGCCGGAGGCGCCCTCACTCGCTGCCGAACCGGCCGTCCCGAACACCGCCGCCATCATGGACAGCGCGCGCCGCAGCATCGGCGACATCGACCGCGCGCTGCGCAAGGAACGCCAGCCGACGATCGTGCTGCCGCCGGACAGCCCGCAGATCCGCCTGCGCCGGGGCATCGAGCATGCGCGCGAGATGGCGCCACCACGCCTATGGGAGGCGCCGCGGGTCGTCGAACTGGTCAACAACACGGGCGACGGCGCGCGGCGCACGCGCGTGATCACCGGGAATCGTACCTACTGCCTGACCGACCGCGCGCCGACGACCAACGTCGAAATGATCGAAATGCACGGCAAGCAGCGCTTCACCACCTGTCCGAAGGATGAAGAGCCGGCGAAGCAGCAGGAATGGCGCACGGCGCGCGATTGATCGCCAGCGCCAGCGCCGGCGCTGGGTCTGGGTGCGCCATCAGCGCTCGTCCGCGCGGCGCAGCCACAGGCTGCTGGCCCAGCCTACGACAGGCTTGCCATCGAGCGTGGCGCGCACCTGCCACCAGTCGCCGTCGCGCCGCCCGGTGGCGACCACGCGCGCACCGCCCGGCACCACCAGCAGGCGCTCGGCGCCGATGCCGCCCGCCACGCGCAGATTGAGCGCATCGCGCACGCGGTAGGGCGCGCCGGCCACCGGCACGTCCAGCGTCGACACGGGCGCCTCGGCCAACTGCGCAGCCGGTGGCTGATCGAACAGCGCCAGCAGCAGCGCGCCGCCGGCAGCGGTGCCGGCAGCCAGCACGCCCAGTGCGCGCGCGTTCGGCCGGCGCCACCAGCTGCGCGGCGTCGCCCATGCGCAGGCGCACAGCGTCAGCACCAGGGCCGCGCCGAACGCTGCAACATACGTGGCGATGGGGATCGACGATGGCATGCGGGCCTCAGGCGTCGAAACGCAGTACGTAGTGACCGGCCACCAGGTGGTGACCCGGCGGGATCAGGTATGGCGCGTCTTGCGTGGCCGCGTCGATCTGTGCCACCAGGGCCAGGTCTTCATCCAGGTGATACAGCGCCTGGGTCGGTGACAGGCGCACCACGCGCAAGCCGTCGCTAGAAGCCTCCCAGCTGAACGCGCTGCGTGACAGGCCCAGTCGGTCGGCGCTGGCGGCAACGCCGTCGCCCTGGCGCACGAACTGCGGCGCATCGAGCACGCGCAGCGCGGCCAGCGACGGCATGCCGCGCCCGAACGTCAGGCGCGAGCCGGCTGCCGCCGGTTGCGACGGGCCTTGCGGCAGCACCAGCAATGCGCTGTAACGCTCGGTCATCGATTGTGGCGCAGCCAGGAGGCGGATGCTGGCCTGGTCCATCGGCGAATACTGGGACGGCACGGCGATGCGCTGGCGGCCGGCCGGCGTGATCGCATGCAGTTCGTCGGCCTCGTCGACGGCAAAGCGGATCACGTTGTCCTTGCCTGGCGCGGCCGGCAGCAACTGGGCGTTCAGGCCGACTTCAAGGGCCTGGGCGCCCGTTTCGCGGTAGCGGCTCAGGCGCGGCAGGGCCAGCGCGGCCAGCGTGATGCGGTGGCGCGCGACCGGTGCGTAGGTGGCGTCGGCTTCCGGCGTCGATGCTGGTGTTGGCGCAGGCGCAGGCGCAGCAAGTGGCATCGCGGTCAGGTCGGCCGGCGGCGTGATGCTGCGCGACTTCCATACGGCGGGGCTGCGCTGCAAAGCGGAACCCGGCGTGGCAGATGCAGGTGCAGGCGCGGGCGGCCGTACGGCGGCGCCGGTACGGCTGATCTTGAGCAGCAGGCGCTGGGCGCTCGCGCCCTTGCCGCGCAAGACGTAATAGCCATTGGCCGCGTCGAGCACGCACTCGAAACTGTCCTTCGGACGCACCTGCAGTTCGAGCGGCGCGTCAGGCCCGTCGTTTACGAGCAGCAGGCCGCCGTCCGGGCCGAACGGCCAGCCCGGTACCGTGAAGGTGGCGTTGGCGGCGTCAAGGCCGACCAGGGTCAGGCGCTGGTTCGGGTAGATGGCGCATACTGGTTGCCAGATCGCGCTGTCGCGCGAGGCAGTGACGGTGTACTGCACCTGCTCGCCCGGCGCCGGCAAGTACACCGCGTGGCCGAATTTGACCTGCACCTCGCCCGGGGCGATGCTGTCGTCGCCCGAAATGAAGTAGCGTACTTCGTCGCCGCCGAGCAGGTCGCCGAAATCCTTCTGGTGCAGGGCGGCCAGCGACTGCGCCAGGTCGCGCACGCGCGCCCCGCGCGTCAGGTGGCGGTCGTCGTCGACGTCGTCCTGCGGCAGCACCAGCGTCACGTGGGAGAAGCAGCGCGTCGCCGCGCGCCCGCGCAGTTCGCGCGGCGAGCGTTCGAGCAGGTCGCGCAGCAGCGCGCGGCGCGAGAACAGCGCCAGGCCCGGCGCCTGCCACAGCGCGTCGGCATTGAACACATCTTCTACCTTGCCCAGGACTTCGTGTTGGACATAGACCGGCATGATTGAATCTCCTCGTTGAATGGGGTGCTTGCCATGCCAAACGCTAGCAGGGGGCAGATGAAAAACAGCAGGTGCGAGCCGCCGGCCGACAAAAAACTCATCGGCTGGCCCATGATCGGGAACATCGCCAGGTTGGTTCCCCATGACAGCAGCAGGTGGCCGGCGACAAATGCGGCGCCGCCGCACAGCGCGAAGCACTGGAAGCGGCCCAGCCAGGCGCGCCGGAAATCATTGGCCGCGAGCGCCCGGCCCCAAGCGCCGGCCGCCACACGCACCAGCGCAACCAGGAACAGCGCCTGCAAGCTCCACAGCGCCAGGCCCGCAGCCAGGCCGTGGCGCTGCAGCAGGAAGGCCGGCGCGAAGTCGTCCTGGATCGCCGGGATGGCCAGCGCGTCGCCGGCCGCGCCGCCCAGCGCCGCCAGGCCGAGCGCGCCATCGGCCCCCAGCCAGCCGCCCTGGGAAATGGCGCGCGCGCCAAGCAGCATCTGCTGGCCCGTGTGCGGGTGCACCGTGGGCGCGCTCCAGACCTGGAACCGTTCGGGGTAGAAGCCCAGTGCGCCGAGCAGTTCGCCGCCGCCCCGCATTGCGGCGGCGCCGGCGACCAGCAGGCAGACGGCGCAGGCGGTGGTGACGACGGCGGCGCGCCGGCCACGGCTCGCGCACCAGGCCAGGGCCATCGCGCCGCTCCAGACCAGCAGCAGCACAAGCGGCGAATAATCATCGACGCGCACCAGCGCGACGCCGAGCAGGAACAATAACAGCAGCACCGGCGCGGCCATGCGCAGCCAGAAGCGCCAGTTGCGCTGCTGGTGCGTCGCGCCGCCCGCGACCAGCGCCAGGCAATGGGCGCTGAGCGCGGCCAGCGCGAACTTGGCGAATTCGAACGGCTGGATGTCGAACACGCCCGTCTCGCTGCCGAAGCACACCTGCAGCAGCACGCCGGCAAGCGCCAGCGCGGCCAGGCCCAGCAGTACGCGCTCGGTAACGGGGCGCGACAGGTTGTTGCGGCCGACGCTCGATAACAACAGCAGCGCGCCCGGCAGGCCAAGCCCCAGCAGCGCGGTGGTGTTCTGGAAGTGGCGCAGCCAGGCGGTGTCGCTCGCGCCCAGGCCCATCTCGAGTTGCACGAGCAAGCCGGCGCCAAGCAGCAGCACGGCGGCGGCGGGCAGCAGGCCGATATGCCGTTGATAGCGCAAGGTCAGCCACAGCGTGGCCCAGGCCAGCACGAGCGAGACGCCAACGCCGGGGGCGCCGCTGCTGCGCTGGGCTACCAGCAGCAGGGTGGCGACGGCGGCGATGATGGCCGCGGCCAGCGGCATGGCGAAGCTGGCGCGCTGGCGCAGCAGAGGAACAACGCTGCTCGCGCCCAGCAGAAACACGCCGATGGCGGCGGCCCAGGCCAGCGCCGAGGGCGTCGGCAGTGCGAACAATGCGCGTTCTTGCCACTGCCAGCGCACGGCGTCAGGCAGCAGCACCTGCGGCGCTGTCGACAACGCGACCTGACCCACCGGGGTCAAGTGCAATATGTCGCCGTCCGGGGCCAGTGTAAAGACGGTGCGGCCAACGGCGAAGGCGTCGCTGCCGGCGAGCGGCAGGTCGCGCTGGGCGGCATCCTCCCAGCCGCTCGTGGTCGAAACGAGGGTCAAGACGGTGGTCGAGATGTTGGTCGAGACGAGCACCGGCTGCTCGCCCCGCACCGACAGCGCGATGCGCCCATCGGGCAGGCGCGCCAGCGACGCAGTACCCGCTTCGAGCGTGTTGCTGGCCAGTCGGTTGCCGCAATAGAGCAGGCCGCCGATGCTGACGGGCCGCGCCAGGCCGAACGCTTGCGGCATGACGCGGTTCCAGAGTGCGAGCGCGCGGCTGGCGATCGGTGCGTCGGGGCAGGCCGGTTGCAGCGCGCCGTCCTGCAGCAGGGTGGCGCCGTCGTAGGTCCAGGTACGCTCGCCATCCGACAGGGCCACGTGGTCGGCATCGTGCGCGAGCACGGCGAACCGGGTGGCGCCGGCCTGGATCTGCTGGCCGCGCGCCAGCGGCACGTCGCTGCTGCGCGCGCGTTCGTCGCCACGGCGCAGCACGATGGGCTGGGCTGGCTCCAGGTTGCGCAGCCACCAGGCGCCGGCAGCGTCGCGCCGCAAGGTCAATTGGCGGGGCGCGGCGCGCGGCGCGCCCAGCTCCTGGCGGCCCAGCACGATCGACTCGCCGGCCCGCAGGGTCACCGCGATGGTGTGCGGCAGCCAGGCGGCGGGTGCGCGCAACACGGCCAGCAACTGCACGGCGCACAGCAGCGCGAGCAGGATGCAGGCCGTCGCGGCGCCCAATGCCATGCGAGGACGCGTGGGCTTCATGCGGCGCCCCGAATCGACGGTTCGCCGAGCAGGTTGGCTGCCTGGCCAAGCAGGCGGCTGATCTCCAGCGCATGTTGCGGGCGCTCGGCCGGGCTATCGGCCAGCAGGCGGCGCAGCAACGCCAGGCCCGGCACGGCGGCCTGGCCCAGGTGGTCGGCGAACAGCGTCGCTTCATCGAGTTGCAGCACGGGCGGGCGCGCCTGGCGCTCGGCCAGCAGCGTGGCCGCCGCCTCGCGGCCGTGCGTTTGCCAGGCCTGGCCGCAGGCGCTGCTAAACCGTAGCAGGCGGCCGCAGACGAGGTAATACAGCAGGGCGCCGAGGGCAAAATAATCGGTACGCGCCTCGGTGGCGTAGCCGTCGGCATCCGGGAAGAATTGCTCGGGCGCCTGCCAGTTGGCGGTGCCGGCATAGGTGTGGGCGCGCAGGTCGTCCAGGCGCCGGTTGGTGCCGAAATCGGCCAGCTTGAGCGTGTCGGCGGCGTGGTCGAGCAGCAGGTTGCCCGGCTTGAGGTCGAGGTAGCGCCAGCCGTTGGCATGGACCTTGGCCAGGGCCTGGTTGACCTGGCCGATCCAGCCCAGGGCCCGTTGCGGGGCGATCGTGCGGCCGGCGGCTACCTGCGCCGCGAGATAGGCGGCCAGGTCGCCGTCGAGCATTTCCAGGGCCATGGCCGGCAGGCCGAGGTGCTCGCCGCTGTCGAGCAGGCGCACGATGTGGCGGCCATCCCACGGCGCCAGGCCCCGCAAGAAGGCAATTTCGGTGGTGGCGCTGGCCAGCCAGCGGGTGCGCATTGCGCTTGGGGCGCGTTCCATCTGTTCGAGGTTGACGAGCTTGAGCGCCACGGCGCCGGTGGCATGCAGGCTGTCGGCGCGCCAGACGACGCCATAGGCGGAGCCGGCCAGAGGTTCGCACAGGCGGTACTGGCCGCCGGTGAGCGAAATGACGGTGCCTGCTTCGTACATGGTGTCCCCCGAGCGTGGCGCATGGCGCCGATGGGGGAACAGAGCGGAGGGAGAAAGAAAAGGACCGGAAAAGCGCGAGTAATAGCGATCAGAACAGCGAGACGAAAAAAAGCCGCGCAACGCGCGGCTTTTTTGGTTAGCGGCCGTGGCCCCGACGGTCGTCGCGGTCCCAGCGGTCGTGGCGATCACGACGGTCGTGGCGGTCATGACGGTCCCAGCCACGGCCACGTTCACGGTATTCGACGTAGACCGGACGCGGTTGCACGTACACTGGACGCGATTCCACATACACGGGGCGCGGCTGGACATACACCGGCCGCTGTTGTACATACACCGGCTGCGATTGGTAGTAACCGCCCCGATCGTCGTAGTAACCACCGCGGTTGCCGTAGTGACGACGGTCGTGGCCCGAGTTGATGGAGTTGCCCACCGCCGCGCCGATCACACCGCCGGCGACAGCACCGCCGGTACCGCCGACAGTGTGGCCAACGACTGCGCCGAGCACGGCGCCGACGGCCGTATTCGTACCACGATCGCCGGCCATTGCCGCCGGCGATACGGCGACGGCGGCCAGCAGCACAGCACCAAAGGTCTTCGATTTCAACATGGCTTTTTCCTTTATGCCCCGGCGGAGATCGGAATGATGTTCTCGCTCACCGGGTATGAGTTCACTATATTCCTGGACCCGAAAAGATCCATCAGCTAATACAGATTTTTACAAGTCCTGATCGCTCTGTAACATTCTCGCTTGCATCTTCGGGCATGCGCCCCATGTACGCCATATCGCTTTTTATCTGTCATCCAATGCGCCCAAGCCGAAGCTTCCTCGTCGTACTCACCCTGATGGCCTTGCTGCTGGTGTATATCGGCATGCGGCTGCTGCCCGATCTGGGGTTGAACCTTGGTGGCAATCTCATCGCTGGCTTGTTGTTGTGCCTGCTGGGGATCCTGGTGCCGGTCGGGCTGATGTCGGCGTCGATGCGACGGCGCCGCTGGTCCGATGCGGTCGCCTGGGTCGGCTTGCTGTCGATGGGCCTGTTTTCGTCGCTGCTGGTTACGACCGTACTGCGCGACCTGGTGCTGCTCGTGCTGACCCTTGTTGGCGCGGTAACGGTGCCGGTGTTGCATGGCAGCGCGCTGGCTGCGCCGTCCATTGCACTGGCCGTGACGTTCATCGGCTACATCAACGCGCGCCGCGTCGCGCGCATCGTCAGGGTCGACGTGCCGATCCGTGACCTGCCGGACGACCTGCACAACTACACCATTGCGCAGATTTCGGACGTGCACGTGGGTCCGACCATCAAGCGCCCCTACCTGAACGCCATCGTCAACAAAGTCAACGCACTCGGCGCCGACGCCATCGCCGTCACGGGCGACCTGGTCGATGGCAGCGTACAGCGCCTGGCGCTGCATACCGAACCGCTGGGCCGTCTGCGCGCTGGCGACGGCGTGTATTTCGTCACTGGCAACCACGAGTACTACTCGGGCGCGCTCGAGTGGATCGCCGAGGTGCGGCGCCTGGGCCTGCATGTGCTGATGAACCAGCACGTGATCGTGCACAGGGGCGACGCGCGCCTCATGATCGCGGGCGTGGCCGACTTCAACGCGCATCACTTTCACCCCGAGCACAAGAGCGATCCGCAACGGGCCGCGGCCGGGGCGCCGCCAGGGGTGGGTGTGCGCGTGCTGCTGGCACACCAGCCGCGCAGCGCGCCGGCGGCAGCGGCGGCGGGCTTTGACCTGCAATTGTCCGGCCACACGCATGGCGGGCAGTTCTTCCCGTGGAACCTGTTCGTACCGCTGCAGCAGCCCTTCGTCGCTGGCCTGAACCGGGTGCGCGAGATGTGGGTGTACACCAGCCGTGGTACCGGCTATTGGGGGCCGCCGAAACGCTTCGGGGCGCCGTCGGAGATTACACTCGTGCGCCTGGTGCCGGCCTGAATTCCCGTTGCATTTATTTCCAGCGATCCAGAAAACAGCGGCGAAAAGTTGCTGAATGCGCTATTGTTTGAATCCTTTCGACATTGCAAAGGATTCCCGCATGAACGTCTCTGCTCGCCATCTTCGTCGCCTCCCCATCCTGACCGCCATCGCCGCCACGCTGATGGGCGCCCCGGCCCTGGCCGCGAGTCCCGGCAACGATCCCGCCGCACTGGTCAAGATCCGCGAAGCGGCGATGACGAGCGACTACGCCTGGCAACGCACGGAAGACATGACCGACCTGATCGGCCCACGTCTGTCGGGTTCGCCTGGCGCGGCGGCGGCGGTGACCCAGGTCGCCGAGGCCATGCGCAAGCTCGGCGCGAAGGTGACCTTGCAGCCAGTGAAGGTGCCACACTGGGTGCGCGGGATCGAGACGGGCGAACTGGTCGAGTACACGGGCCGCCCGCAAGGCGTGACACAGCGCGTCGTACTCACGGCGCTGGGCGGTTCGGGCGCCACGCCGGTCGACGGTCTCGTCGCTCCGGTGCTGGTGCTCAAGAGCTTCGACGAACTTAAAACACGCGCCGCCGAAGTCAAGGGCAAGATCGTGCTGTTCGACGTCGCCTTCGACCAGCACATGGCCGACCGCGGCCTGGCTGGCCAGGCCTACGGCGCCGGCTCGAACTACCGCCGCAACGGCCCGCGCATGGCGGCCGAACTGGGCGCTGTGGGCGCATTGGTCCGCTCGGTCGGCGGCGCGGCGTACCGCTTGCCGCATACAGGCTCATCTGGTCTGAGCGATGATGCGCGCATCCCGGCCGCGGCCGTGACGGCGGAAGATTCGATGCTGATGGCGCGTCTGGCCAAGCGCGGCCAGATCAAGCTGAAGCTCGTGCTGACCCCGCAAAACCTGCAAGATGCCGACAGCTTCAACGTGATCGCCGACCTGCCGGGCACGGAGAAGCCGGAAGAGATCGTGATTGTCTCGGGCCACCTCGATTCGTGGGACCTGTCGCCGGGCGCGCACGATGACGCCGCCGCCGTGGCCAGCGCGATGGCCGTCTTTGACGTGCTGAGAAAACTCGACTACCGCCCGCGCCGCACCATCCGCTTCATTGCGTGGATGAACGAAGAAAATGGCCAGCGCGGCGCGAGCACATACCTTGCCGCCGAACAGGCGAACGCAGGCCGGCACTTCGGCGCCATCGAAAGCGACAATGGCGTCGGCCGCCCGTTCGGCCTGCGCGCCAGCGTCACGCCGCAGTCGGTCAAGCTGTTCGCACCCCTGCAAGCAGCGCTGCAGCCGATCGGCGCCGGCGTGTTCCAGCGCCAGGACGTGCTGGCGACGGGCGACCTGGCAGGCCTGGAACGCGCAGGCGTGCCAAGCTTCGCCCCGATCGTCGACACGTCGGCTTACTTCGATTACCACCATACGCCAGCCGATACGCTGGACAAGGTCGACCCCGACAGCCTGCGCCGCAATGTGGCGCTGATGACGGCAACGGCCTGGTACCTGGCCAATATGGAGCAGCCGATCGGCCGCTCCAGCGTGCCGGAGCGCTAACGCCAGCGTGCCCGTGCGGCAGCAAGCCGCCGGTTCTCGAGCCGCCGTTTCTCGAGCCGCCGATCCTAGAGCCGCCGATCTTCAAGCCGCCGGTCCTCAAGCTGCAGTACTGATCCGCCGTATCGCGCGCGCATGCCCGCGATACGGCCGGCCGTAGATGGTCTGGATGCCGCTGGCGAAATTCTGGCCCCAGACCAGCTGTGCGCGGGTGGCGTGCGGCTCGCTGGACCAGTACCAGTTACGCTCGAACGACTCGCGCAGGTTGGCGAACAGCAGCGCCAGTTCGCGCCGCGTGGGCAGCGCCCCTCCGCGGCCGGTGGCCCAGTCGGCGGCACTGGGCCAACTGACGTCGGCGCAGTCGTCTGGCAGCAAGACCAGGTGGTAGTCGGGTTCGTCTTTGCCCAGGATGAGACCAGCGTACTCTTCACCCTCTTGCAGCAGGCCCCGTATTTGCATGTATTCGCCCATGGAATCACCTCGCGTGTGGTAGCAATTCGTTCAGACTGCCGAGCGCGACGTTTGGTTGCATCCCCGGTTCGATCCAGATCATACAAATGTTTAATTTCATCAAGGAAACTTGATGAAGCGTTCGCTAGCGACATGACTTATGGCGCGCTGGCGCAGCCGGATGGTGCGGATTCTGCGTCGAACGCGCCCCATGCCGAGCCGCAACCAGCGCCGACCCCATGAATGTCAGGCGTCGCTGTCGATGCGCTGCGCCACCTCGGCCCCCCCAGCGCCGGCCCGATTGACCTGCGTGCTGACCTCGTGCCACGCGAACGCATCCGGGGGCAGGGCGGTTGAACGCGCCAGCGCCAACGCTTCTTCCCTCGAGAGCGCCGGATCGAGCCAGCGCTCGGCATCCTCAGCTGCGAGCACGACCGGTCGCCGGTCGTGGATGTCGAGCATGCCGCCCGATGCATCGTCAGTCACGATCACAAAGCCGGCTTCGGCGCGGTTCTCGGTAAAACTGCCAAAATTGGCCAGCGCCAGCATGAACAGCGGCGCACCATCCTTGCGGTGGATATGCCATGGCTGCTTGCTGCCTTTCTCGCCGGTCCACTCGTACCAGCCCGACGCCGGCACCAGCGCGCGCCCCGACTTGAGCAGGCCGCGCCAGTAACGGTTATCGAGCTTGTCCAGGCGTGCGTTGATTGTCACCGGCACCTTGCCCTTGGCCCAGCGCGCCTGGTAACTCCAGTACACATCGTCCACGCGCCGTTCGCCGTCCTGGATATGCAGCACAGGGCGGTAAGTGCCGGGCGGCACGTTATAGGCCGGTTCGGATTCGCTGTCGTACACCGCATCGAGCCAGCCGATCACGCTGGCGTAGTAACGAGCCGTCTGGCTCTGGTCAAGTCGTCCACACATGCGGTCCATGGTAGCGCAAGGCGCCTGCACGTGTCGCGCCACGTCCCGGCTGGGCGCGTGCGCGTGCGGGGTTTGGCCGCAGCACGCCGCAATGGTATGCTCAGGGATACAACGATTGATGAGGAGCAGGTATGGCAGCAGGTTGGTGGACAGTATTAAGGACCGTTCCCTGGAGCGAAGTGATCAGCGCGGCGCCGCAGGTGGCCAATGGCGCGCGTCGCCTGTGGGACACGGTCAACCGCAACCGGCAAGGCATGCCCGATGCGCCGATGGGCGTCGCGCCCGAGATGGCGGGGCAAGAAGAAGACGTGTTCGACATCCTGATCAGGCGTGTCGAGCGCAACGATGCCGAGGTGACCGATCTGCGCAACCAGATGCGCTCGGCGTCCGAGATCATCGCCAACCTGGCCGACCAGAATGCGCAGCTGATCGCCAAGATGGATGCCCAGCGCCAGAAGATGACGTGGCTCAGTGTGACCGCCGCCCTGTCGGGCCTGCTGTCGGTGGTGGCCCTGGTGCTCGTTGCAGTACGCACCTAGTCACGCGAAGGCTGTCATGAAAGTTGTGTTGATTTGCGCGACGCTGTTCATCTTCTTCTCGATGTTGATGAACAGCGCGCGCAAGCGCGGCAAGCTGGGCGAGAACGCCAACCGCGCCGTCACTGGCCTGGCCACGTCGATGCGCATCTTCGTCTATGGCCTGCTGGTCTGCGTGGTCATCGTGTGCGTGGCCATGGCCTGGCATATGCTCGGCCCGCAAGGCTGATGCGATGCTGGTGAACTCCCCGGAGCCGGGCGTCGGGCTGCTGTCCCGCGTGCTCAACCTGATCGATTGCGGGGTGATCGTGCTCGACGCACAGGCCTGCATCGTTCACTGGAACGGTTGGCTGGTGCCGCGCTCCGGCCGGGGCGCGGCGCGCGTTACTGGTCATCCGCTGATCGAAGTCTTCCCGAATCTGCGCGGCTCGCGTGTCGAAGCGGCCGTGCAGGCGGCGCTGACCGATGGCACGGCCACCGGCCACGTGCCCGATGCGGGCAACCGCACACCATTCCCATTACGGTCCGCTGGCAGTTTCGACGGCGACCTGATCGACCAGGCCGTGGCCGTCACGCCCTTCGACGACGCCGGTGACCGCTTTTGCCTGATCGAGATCCGCGACGTCAGCGACAGCGCCGACCGCGAACGGCGCCTGCTGGAACACGCCGAAGCCATGCGCGCCCGCTCGTTCATTGACGGCCTGACCGGCATCGCCAACCGGCGCCATTTCGACGTGGCGCTGGCGCGCGAACTGCGCCGCGCCCAGCGCGCCGGGTCGAACCTGGCGCTGCTCCTGTTCGACATCGATACCTTCAAGGCCTATAACGACCATTTCGGCCACCAGGAGGGCGACGCCTGCCTGGTCAAGGTGGCGCAAGAGATCGCGGGCATCCTGAAGCGGCCGGCCGATATGGCCGCGCGCTACGGCGGCGAAGAATTCGCGGCGATCCTGCCCGACACCAGCCCCGAGCAGGCGCGCGCGATGGCTGAACGCATACGCGCCCACATCGAAGGGTTGAAGCTGCCGCAGGCGCCAGTGGCGCACCACGACTACGTGACGCTCAGCGTCGGCGTGGCCGCGTTCGACCGCGCGCGCCAGAACGACGAAGCGGCGCTGATCGAGGCGGCCGACCAGGCGCTGTACGCCGCCAAGGACGGCGGGCGCAATCGCGTGGTGGCCGATGGCGACGCGGCGCCGGCCGCATCCCGGGTCTAGCCCGGCAGCGGCATCTTCTCCAGCAGCTTGTCGAGCGTGACCGGATACTCGCGCACCCGAACGCCGGTCGCGTTGTAGACCGCATTGGCGATCGCCGCCGACACGCCGCACAGGCCCAGCTCACCAATGCCCTTGGCCTTCATCGGCGACGAATACTCGTCTTCCTCGTCCAGGAAAATCACGTCCTGGTGCGGGATGTCGGCATGCACCGGCACCTCGTAGGTCGCCATGTCGTGGTTGGCGAAAAAGCCGTGACGCTTGTCGACCACCAGGTGTTCCATCAGGGCGCCACCGACACCCATCGTCATCGAGCCGATCACCTGGCTGCGCGCCGCCTTCGGATTCAGGATGCGCCCGGCCGCGCACACGGCCAGCATGCGCCGCACGCGCGTCTCGCCGGTGATCGAATCGACGGCCACTTCGACGAAGTGCGCACCGAAGGTGGACAGCTGGTTCTTCTTGGCCAGGTCGCCGAACTCGATGACGTCTTCGGCCACCAGTTCACCGCCTGTCGCCGCCCTGGAGAGAGGCTGGCTGGCGCCGCCAGCGTGCACCGCGCCGTCGGCAAACACCGGATCGAGCATGCCGAGCTTTGCCGCGACCTGCTCGCGCAGCTTGATGCAGGCCGCGTACACGCCGGCCGTGGCGCTGTTGGCGCCGAACTGGCCGCCCGACCCTGCGGACACGGGAAAATCCGAGTCGCCCAGTTTCACTTTCACGCGCTCGAGCGGCAGGCCGAGCATCTCGGCGGCTGTCTGCGCGATGATCGTGTAGCTGCCGGTGCCAATGTCGGTCATGTCGGTTTCCACCGTCAAGGTGCCGTCCGCACCAAGTCGTACGCGGGCGGCCGACTTCACCACGGGGCTGTTACGAAACGCCGCCGCTACGCCGTGGCCGATCAGCCAATGGCCTTCGCGGACCTGGGCCGGCACCGGATTGCGCGCCTTCCAGCCGAAGCGTTCGGCGCCAGTGCGCAGGCATTCGGCAAAGCGCCGCTCGGAGAACGGCCGGATCGGCTTTTCGGGATCGACCTTCGTGTCGTTCAGGATGCGCAGCTGCACCGGGTCCATGTTGAGTCTCTCGGCCAGTTCGTCCATCGCGATTTCCAGCGCCATCAGGCCCGGCGCCTCGCCCGGCGCGCGCATTGAATTGCTCTCGGGGAGGTCAAGTACGGCCACGCGCGTGGTGGTCATGCGGTGCGCGCCCGCGTACAGCAGGCGGGTCTGCTGGGTCGCGACCTCGGGGCGGCCGCCCGGCAGGTTGCCGTTCCAGGTTTCGTGGCCGATGGCTTGTATGCGCCCGTCGCGGCCCACGCCGATGCGCAGGCGCTGGATGGTCTTCGGCCGGTGGGTCGTGTTGTTGTAGACGTGGTGGCGCTGTAACGCCACTTTGACGGGGCGCCCGGCCGCGCGCGCACCGAGCGCGGCCAGCACGGCGTCGGCGCGCAGGAACAGCTTGCCACCGAAGCCGCCGCCGATATACGGCGAGACCACGCGAACCTTGTCCTTGGCGATGTTCAGCGTTTTGGCCAGGTCGGTGCGGCACCAGTCAACCATCTGGGTCGAGGTCCAGACCGTGAGCTTGTCGCCGTCCCAGCGCGCGGTGGTGGCATGCGGCTCCATCATCGCGTGGGATTGGTCGGGCGTCGTGTAGATGGCGTCGAGCTTGACCGGGGCAGTGTCGAAATTGCGCTCGAAGTCACCGGCGCGGGTGTCGGGCGGGTAGTCGCGTTCGGGCTTCGGTGCAATGCCGGTGTCTTTTACGCTGGCCAGGTCGAAGCTGCCCCTGGTTTCGCGGTACGTGACCTTGACCAGGTGGGCGGCAGCACGCGCCTGCTCGAACGTTTCGGCCACCACCAGGGCGACCGCCTGGTGATAGTGCATGACTTGCGGGCCGCCCAGCAGCAGGGCGGTGTTCTTCAGGCCCTTGCCCAGTTTGCCGGCGCTGGCGGCGGTGACGACGGCCAGCACGCCGGGGGCGCGGCGGGCTGCCGCGTCATCGATGGCGAGAATCGTACCCTTGGCGATCGTGGACCCGACCATCACGCCGTGGGCGGCGTTCGGGACTTCGGCATGGTGTTCGTAGGCGTAGGGCGCCTGGCCGGTGCATTTGAGTGGGCCGTCGACGCGGTCGTATGGTTTGCCGACATGGCGCAGGGTGTCGATGGGATTGGTGGTGGCGGGGATGTTGAATTTCATGGGCTCGGCCTTTGTTCGCATCCGCGTGAGGCGGGGGAGGGGTTCGGTGCACCGTGGGAAATACTGCAGAGGCGATCGTGGCCGCGAGGGGAGGCGCCACGACACCTGAAGAACGTCGTTCCCGCGCAGGCGGGAACCTAAGTTATCAGCATAGCCTGCGGCTTAATCACTGGCCGCAGGCCGCGCACAAAACTTGGGTTCCCGCCTTCGCGGGAACGACGTCTTGGGGCTAGCTTATTACCTTCAAGCCGACAGCGGCATCTTCTCAATCAGCTTGTCGAGCGTGATCGGATACTCACGCACGCGCACGCCGGTGGCGTTGTAGATCGCGTTGGCCACGGCCGCTGCCACACCGCACAGCCCCAGCTCGCCAATGCCCTTGGCCTTCATCGGTGACGACAGCTCGTCTTCTTCCTTGAGGAAGATGACTTCCTGATGCGGCACGTCGGCGTGCACCGGCACCTCGTAGGTTGCGAGGTCGTGGTTGGCGAAGAAGCCGTGGCGCTTGTCGACCACCAGGTGCTCCATCAGCGCGCCGCCGATCCCCATCGTCATGCCGCCGATGACCTGGCTGCGTGCCTGGGTCGGGTTCAGGATGCGGCCGGCCGCGCACACGGCCAGCATGCGCCGCACGCGCGTTTCGCCCGTGATCGAATCGACCGCGACTTCGACGAAGTGCGCGCCGAAGGTCGACAGCTGGTTCTTCTTGTCCAGGCCACCGGTAAATTCAATGCTGTCTTCGCCGACCAGTTCACCACCCGCAGCAGCCTTGGCCAGCGGCTGGCTGTTGCCGCCCACGCGCACCGTGCCATCGACGAATTCGGCATCGGCTTCGGTCACGCCCAGCTTGGCCGCAACCTGCTCGCGCAGCTTGACGCAGGCCGCGTAGACGCCCGACGTCGCGCTGTTGGCGCCCCACTGGCCGCCCGAACCGCTCGAGGCCGGGAAATCCGAGTCGCCCAGGCGCACGTCGATGCGATCGAGCGGTATGCCCAGCATCTCTGCGGCGGTCTGCGCGATGATCGTGTAGCTGCCCGTGCCGATATCGGTCATGTCGGTTTCCACCGTCACGCGCCCATCGGTGCCCAGCTTGACGCGCGCGCCCGATTTCATCACCGGGCTGTTACGGAAGGCAGCCGCCACGCCGTGGCCGATCAGCCAGCGGCCTTCGCGGACCTGGCCCGGCTTCGGATTGCGCTTGGCCCAGCCGAACTTGTCGGCGCCCATGCGCATGCACTCGATGAAGCGGCGCTCGGAGAACTTGCGGATCGGCTTTTCAGGGTCGACCTTGGTGTCGTTCAGGATGCGGAACTGGACCGGGTCCATATTCAGTTTCTCGGCCATCTCGTCCATCGCCACCTCGAGCGCCATCATGCCCGGCGCCTCGCCCGGCGCGCGCATCGCATTGCCTTCCGGCAGATCGAGCACGGCCACGCGGGTGGCGGTCATGCGGTCGGCGCCCGCGTACAGCAGGCGCGTTTGCGCGGTCGCCACTTCGGCGCTGCCTTTCGGCAGGTTGCCGTTCCAGGTTTCGTGACCGATGGCCATGATGCGCCCGTCACGGCCTGCGCCGATACGGATGCGCTGGATCGTCGCCGGACGGTGGGTGGTGTTGTTGAAGATCAGGTGACGGTGCAGGGCGACCTTCACCGGACGCTTGGCCGCGCGTGCGCCCAGTGCCGCCAGCAGCGCATCGGCGCGCAGGAACAGCTTCGAGCCGAAACCGCCGCCGACGTACGGCGAGATCACGCGCACTTTCTCTTTCGCGATGCCCAGCGTCTTCGACAGGTCGCTGCGGCACCAGGCGATCATCTGGTTCGACGTGTAGACCGTGACCTTGTCGCCTTCCCAGAAAGCGGTCGAGGCATGCGGCTCCATCATTGCGTGCGACTGGTCGGGCGTCATGTAGGTGGCGTCGAGCTTGACCGGCGAGGTCTCGAAACCGCGCGCGAAGTCGCCCGTCTTGGTATCTGGCGGATCCGATTCGCCTTCCGGCTTGACGGCATTGCCTTTCTCGGCGGCCAGGTCGAAGCGGCCTTTCTGGACCGTATAGTTGACCTTGACCAGGCCGGCGGCGGCGCGCGCCTGCTCGAACGTCTCGGCCACCACCAGCGCGACGGCCTGGTGATAGTGTTCGATGTTCGGGCCGGCCAGCAGGTGGGCGGTGTTCATGTCGCCCTTGTTCAGCTTGCCGGCATTGGCGGCAGTGACGACGGCCAGGACGCCCGGCGCGCGGCGCGCGGCCTCGATGTCGACCGACGCGATGCGGCCCTTGGCAATGCCGGACCCGACGATGAAGCCATGGGCGGCGTTCGGCACTTCCTTGTGATGCTCGTAGGCGTACGGCGCATTGCCGGTGGTCTTGAGCTTGCCGTCGATGCGGGGTGTCGGCTGACCGACATAGCGCATCCGGTCAATTGGATTGGTGGTGGCTGGAGTGATGAATTTCATGGCTTAGGCTTTCTTTGCGTCTTGCATTGCTGCGGCCAAAATACGGTGCACCAGGGGAACCTTGAATGCATTGTCTTCGGTGGTGCGCGCGCCGGCCAGCAGGCGATCGGCCACGGCCTTGGCGCCGGCGCCCATCTGCTGCTCGGCCGCTTCGACGCGCCATGGCTTGTGGGCCACGCCGCCAACGGCCACGCGGCCGCTGCCGTCCGGCAGGATCACGGTGGCAACCGATACCAGTGCGAACGCATACGACGCGCGGTCACGCACCTTCTTGTACGCGTGCACGCCGCCCAGGGGCTTTGGCAATGTGACCGAGGTGATCAGTTCACCCGGCTCGAGCACCGTTTCGATGTGCGGCGTATTGCCCGGCAGGCGGTGGAAATCGGCGATCGGGATGCTGCGCATGCTGCCATCGGCGCGCACGGTCTCGACTTCGGCGTCCAGCAGGCGCATGGCAATGGCCATGTCGCTCGGGTGCGTGGCGATGCAGGCGTCACTCGTGCCGACCACGGCGTGATGCCGCGTGAACCCGCCAATCGCCGCGCAACCGCTGCCCGGCTGGCGCTTGTTGCATTTTTGCGCGGTGTCGTAGAAGTACGGGCAGCGGGTGCGTTGCAGCAGATTGCCCGACGTGGTTGCCTTGTTGCGCAACTGGGTCGAGGCGCCGGCCAGCAGGGCGCGCGACAGTACGGCGTAGTCCTTGCGCACGCGGGCGTCGGACGCCAGGTCGGTATTGCGCACGAGCGCGCCGATGCGCAGGCCGCCGTTGGCGGTCGGCTCGATCTTGTCGAACCCCAGGCCGTTGACGTCGATGAGGGCGCCCGGGGTTTCAATCTCGAGCTTCATCAGGTCGAGCAGGTTGGTGCCGCCGGCGATGAAGCGCGAACCCGGGGTGCGGGCGACGAGCTGGGCTGCTTGTGCGGGCGTGGTGGCGCGCTGGTAAGTAAAGACCTTCATGCTTTGACCCCTCCGACTTCCTTGATCGCGTCAATGATGTTGGAGTAGGCGCCACATCGACAAATATTGCCGCTCATGCGCTCGCGGATTTCTTCCACGGTCAGTTGTGGCTTGGCATTGAGGTCGCCCGTGACATGGCTCGGGATGCCGGCGCGAATTTCTTCGATCACCGACACGCTCGCACAGATCTGACCGGGCGTACAGTACCCGCACTGGTAGCCGTCGTGCTTGACGAAGGCAGCCTGCATCGGGTGCATTTTCTCTGGCGTACCGAGGCCTTCGATCGTGGTGATCTTTGCACCATCGTGCATCACGGCCAGCGACAGGCACGAATTGATGCGGCGGCCGTCCATGATGATGGTGCAAGCGCCGCACTGGCCCTGGTCGCAGCCTTTTTTCGAGCCGGTCAGGTGCAGGTGTTCGCGCAACGCATCCAGCAGCGTGGTGCGGGTGTCGAGCTCGAGCGTGACATCCTTCCCGTTGACGTTGAAGCTGACGCCGACCTTGACGGGCTCCGGATTGGCCGCCGGGGCGTTGGCGGCCGGCTGCGCGTTCGCGCCGGGCATTGCCACTGCCGATGCCGAGACCGCGCCGGCGATCAATACATCGCGCCGGGACAGCTTGATTTCCCTGAATTGTTCCATGTCTGGAGGTTCCTTCTATGTGATACGTTGTTCGTGTGGGAGATCGGTGTCAATACGACAGCGCCGCCCGTGCGAAAAAGAAATAAAAAGATGATCAAATTGATTTTATGTCAGCTTGAAGGAAGGCCGCGCTCCCTTGAAACCTGAAGGATTCTGGACGATCGAGCTGGGTTGGCCGCCCGTGCTTGCAGCCGGTCTGGCAATTGTCACGACAAGCCGGATGCAAGCGCGCTGCATCCCCGCCGAGGCAAGGTCCGAGTTGGCAAACTATACAGCGAGACGGCTGACGGCGTATGAGGGCGCCCGCTTTCATACAGCCTCGCGCTTCGCATTCAGCGCGCGCAGGCACAGGCTGGTTCCCATTTCCGTCAATTCGTATTCCAAGAGTTGAGGAACTTCCGCGTAGACCGTGCGTAACACGAGCTCATCCGCCAAGTGGATGGCGCCCCGATCTGATCTCAGCCGTGCGAAGCTCAGCCACTAACACCCGCGTTGCTCCACGTAGTACAATCCCCGCGGCGCGGGCATGGCGAAATTGGTAGACGCATCAGACTTAAAATCTGCCGCCGTGAGGCGTGCCGGTTCAATTCCGGCTGCCCGCACCACGAATTATGTAGAGCCCCCACTGCGCTCTTCGCCCTACCACCCAGGTAGGGCAGGCGCAGGGCAGCGGCCTTGTCCGGATGGTGTAGCATGCCATCCGGCACCTCAACTACGGCGCTGCATCACGACCGCCTCCAGTACGACAAGCAAGGACCCGAATTGAATATCACGATCAACGACGAATTGCGTTCCTTCGTCGATCCACTCAGCCCGATCGAACATGCCGCGCTCGAGCGCAGCCTGCTTGCCGAAGGTTGCCGCGACGCGCTCGTGCTCTGGCGCGACACGCTGATCGACGGCCACAACCGCTATGAGCTGTGCCAGAAGCACGGTATCCCGTTCCGCACCGTCCACAACAATAACTTCGAATCGATCGAGGACGTGATGCTGTGGATGATCGACAACCACCTGGCGCGCCGCAGCGTGTCGGACTTCCAGCGCGGCGTGCTGGCGCTCAAGAAAAAAGAGATCGTCTCGGCCCGCGTGGTCGAGCGCCCGGTCGAAGAGGAGGGCGACGCCGAGGCGCCGCTCGATCCGGCTTCGCCGCCGTGGAACACGCGCGAAGACGTCGCCCGCGCCGCGCGCGTCTCGAGCAACACCATCAGCCAGATCGAGCGCATCCAGAAAGCAGCCACGCCCGAGCTGCGCGAAGCCGTGCGCGCCGGCACCATCTCGATCAATGCCGCCGCCAACGTGGCGCAGTTGCCCGAGTCGGCGCAGATCGCGGCGGTGGCCGGCGGTCGCAAGGAATTGCAGCAGGCCGCGCGCCAGGTGCGCGAGCAGAAAAGCGCGGCGCGCCCACGCAAGGAGAAGGAACCGGTCGATCCGGCCGATGAGCTGGCCATGCTGCGCAGCGAACGCGCCGCGCTGAAAGACCGCCTGGCCACGCTACTGACCGAAAACGAACGCCTCAAGCAACGTCTCGTCAACGCCGGCCTCGGCGAAGACTGAACCCAACCCAGCCCCGAAGGAGCCAGCCCAGATGCCCACGTCACATTCGTTCACGCCGGCATTGCTCGGCTTGCTCCTGATCGGCGCCGCCGGGCCGTCGTTCGGCGTTGCGCCCAAGAAAACGCCCGTGACCGCCGCCAGCGCGCAGGCTGCGCCGAGCGCAGAGACCGTGGCGCGCTGGAAGGCGGCGGCCGAGCGTGTGACGATCATGCGCGACAAATGGGGCATCCCGCACGTGTTCGGGCGCACCGACGCCGACACCGTATTCGGCACGCTGTATGCGCAGGCGGAGGACGACTTCAACCGCATCGAACTCAATTACATCAACGCGATGGGGCGCCTGGCCGAGGTCGAGGGCGAGGCACAGATCTGGCGCGACCTGCGCATGAAGCTGTATGTCCAGCCGGCCGCGATGCAGGCCCGCTACGCCGCCAGTCCCGCCTGGCTGCAGAACCTGATGAAAGCCTTTGCCGATGGCCTGAACTACTACCTGTACACCCACCCCGAGGTCAAGCCGAAGCTGCTGACCCACTTCGAGCCGTGGATGGCGCTCACCTTCAGCGAAGGCAGCATCGGCGGCGACATCGAGTCGATCGAGCTGGCCGACCTGGAAGCATTCTATGGCAAGCGGCCGGTGGTTGCGCAGCTGGACAATCTCAGGGGATTTGCCCCGGAGCCGCGCGGCTCGAACGGCTTTGCCATCGCGCCGAAACTCAGCGCCAACGGCCGCGCCCTGTTGATGATCAACCCGCACACGTCGTTCTACTTCCGCCCCGAAGTGCACATGGTCAGCGAAGAAGGCCTGAACGCGTATGGCGCCGTGACCTGGGGCCAGTTCTTCATCTACCAGGGCTTCAACGACAAGCTGGGCTGGATGCACACCTCGGGCGGCGGCGACGTGATCGACGAATACCTGGAAACCGTGATCGACCGTGGCGGCGAATACTTCTACAAGTACGGCAAGCATGAAGCGCCGATGCGCAAGATGGCGATCACGCTGCCGTACAAGACGCCCGGTGGCAATCTGGCCAGCCGCAATGTCACGGCCTACTTCACGCACCACGGCCCGGTCGTGCGCGCCGAGGGCGGCAAGTGGGTGTCGGTCAAGCTGATGGATGACCCGCTCAACGCGCTGACCCAGTCGTATACCCGCACCAAGGCGCGCGACTACAGCGCGTTCTACAAGGCGATGGAATTGCGCACCAATTCGTCGAACAACACGGTGTACGCCGACGCGAAGGGCAATATCGCCTACTTCCACGGCAATTTCATTCCGAAGCGCGACCCGCGCGTGGACTGGACCCGCCCCGTGGACGGCAGCAATCCGGCCAACGAGTGGCAGCGCCTGCACGAAATCGACGAGACCATCACGCTGTTCAACCCGGCCAGCGGCTACATCCTCAATACCAATAACTGGCCCTGCACGGCCGCCGGCACGAGCAGCCCGAAGTGCGCGAACTATCCGTCGTACATGTGGTCGCTGCCCGAGAACGCGCGCGGGCGTAATGCCGAGCGCGTCTTCAAGGATGCCAAGGGGCTCGACATCGACAGCCTGATCGCGGCCTCGTACGACACGCGCCTGCAGGCATTCGAGCCGCTCGTGCCGGCCGTGATCGCCGACTACGACGCCTTGCCGCCGGAAGACCCGCGCAAGGCGGCGCTGGCCGAACAGGTCGATGTGCTGCGTGGCTGGAACATGCGCTACGCCATCGATTCGGTGCCCACGTCGCTGGCCGTGTACTGGGGCCAGGACCTGGTGGCGCAGCACGGCGCACGCGCCCGGCTCGAGGCGATCCCGCCGGTCGATTACATTGCGCAGCGCTTGAGCCCGGCAGACCGGCTCGATGCGCTGCTGCGCGCCTCGAACAAGCTGGCAGCCGACTTCGGCGACTGGCGCACGCCATGGGGCGAGATCAACCGCTTCCAGCGTCTTTCGGGCGCTGTCGACCAGCAATACGACGACAGCAAGCCCAGCATCCCGGTGCCGTTCACGTCGGCCAACTGGGGCTCGCTGGCCTCGTTCGGCATGTCGGCCAAGCAAACCACGAAGCGCATCTACGGCGATCGCGGCAACAGCTTCGTCGCGGCAGTCGAGTTCGGGCCGAAGGTGCGCGCCAAGAGCATCCTGGCCGGCGGCCAGAGCAGCGACCCGCGTTCGCCGCACTTCAATGACCAGGCCGCGATGTACGCGCGCGGCGAGTTCAAGGACGTGCTGTTCTACAAGGAAGATATCGAGCGCAATCTCGAGCGCAAATACCATCCGGGCAAGTGATGAAAAGGACTGCGATTGCTGGCGATCGACTGGTGATTCACATTACCCACACGCTATAATCGCAACCTTCATTGCATCGGACAGACAGGCAGGACAGGGCGGTGGCCAAACTCTATTTCAGGTACTCGGCGATGAACGCCGGCAAATCGACGGCCCTGTTGCAGGTCGCGCATAACTACGAAGAGCAGGGCCAGCAGGTCAAGCTGTATACGGCGGCCATCGACAACCGCTACGGCGTCGGCGTGATCACGTCGCGCCTGGGGGCCCAGCGCGCCGCCGAGGTATTTCATGCGGACACCAACTTCCTCGACCAGGTGGCCAATGTCGCCTGCCTGCTGGTGGACGAGTCGCAATTCTTGACGGCGGCCCAGGTCAGCCAGCTGCACCAGCTGGCCCAGTTGCGCGGTGTGCCCGTCATCTGCTACGGCTTGCGCAGCGACTTTCGCGGCGAACCGTTCCCCGGCTCGGCCTATCTGCTGGCGCTGGCAGACGACATCGAGGAAATCAAGAATATCTGCACCTGCGGCAAGAAGGCGACGATGAATATCCGCGTCGACGAAGCGGGTCGCCGCATCCGCGAAGGCGAGCAGGTCAGCATCGGCGGCAACGAAAGCTACCGCCAGGCGTGCGGGCGCTGCTTCTACGCACGCTGAGACCATGTTTGGCGGCTGCAGCGCCTGGCTTCCCGCCGCCGCCTGCGCCGTGGCGGCGCCATCGCTCGACATCGTCATTTACCTGATTCCCTCGGCGGCGCTGGCCTTCCTGCTGTGGATCGGCTCGGCTGCTCACCCCATCTTTTTCATCTTCACCGCCGCTGGCACGCTGTGCCATGAGCTGGCCCATTTCTCGGTTGGCCTGTTGACCAATGCCGAGCCGGTCGGCATGAGCGTGCTGCCGCGCCGCATCAAGCTGCGCAAGGGGAGCCGCGGGCATGAGCACAACTGGGAACTCGGCTCGGTCACCTTTGCCAACCTGCGCTGGTACAACGCGGCACCGGCCGCGCTGGCGCCGCTGCTGGTGCTGTTCGTGCCGCTTGGCGTGGCCTGGTGGCGCACGCGCCATGGGCTGGCGTTCGAGCCGGTCGACCTGGCGCTGATGGTGTTCCTGGCGCCGCAGTTCCTGTCGTTCTGGCCATCCCCCGTCGACTGGAAGCTGGCAGCCCGCTCGTGGCCCTGGGCGCCGGTGCTGGCGCTGCTCGTCGCGCTCTGGGTTTATGGCGACACGTTGTCCAAGCTTATCAAAGGGTAAATACAGTGGCCGGAGCAGGCTTACGGCAACCTTAATTGGCCGCTTTTCGGGCGCTGCAAGCGGGTCAAGCCGCCTCTGGCGCGCCGATCTATCCTGTAGAATGGATTGAAAAGCGCGGTATGGCAGGTATGCCTTGCGCCATGCCGCAACCGCAACAGGAATCCCGTTCGGAGAATCGCAGAATGAAGAAGCACGTGCTCCTCGCCGCCATGGCCTTTGCCATGTCCGCCCATGTGGTGACCGCGCAGCCCGAGAAATCCGCTGCCATCGCAACGCCGCCCGTCCCGGCCAAGCCCGCCGATGCGGCCAAGTCCGCCAAGCCTGCCGCCAAATCAGCGACCCCCGCCATTCCAAGCGACATGAAGCCGATCGCCGCCCAGACCCAGGCCGCCCTGTGGGCCTCGCGCGTGCTGGGCCGCTATCACTACAGCCCGATTCCTCTCGACGACGCGATGTCGGTCAAGATCTTCGACAGCTATTTCGAAGGCCTCGACAGCGAGAAGCTGTACTTCACGCAGGCCGACATCGACAGCTTCGCGGCCCTGCGCACGAAGATGGATGACGCCATCAACAACGAAGACCTGAGTGCGCCGTTCACCATCTATAACCTGTACCAGAAGCGCTTCGGCGAACGCATGGCGTACGCCCGTGGCCAGCTCAAGGGCAAGTTCGACTTCTCGACCGACGAAACCATGCAGCTCGACCGCGAAAAAGCGGCCTGGGCCAAGAGCGAAGACGAAGTCCACGACCTGTGGCGCAAGCGTGTCAAGAACGACTGGCTGCGCCTGAAGCTCGCCGGCAAGGACGACAAATCGATCCGCGAAACGCTCGACAAGCGCTACGAGAACTACGTCAATCGCATCGGCAAGCTGAATAACGAAGACGTGTTCCAGATGTTCATGAACGCGTATGCCACCGCGATCGAGCCGCACACCAATTACCTTGGCCCGCGCTCGGCCGACAACTTCGATATCGCGATGCGCCTGTCGCTCGAGGGCATCGGTTGCGTGCTGCAATCGCGCGACGACTACACGATCATCCGCGAAGTCGTGCCCGGCAGCCCGGCTGAAAAATCCGGCAAGCTCAAGGTGGGCGACCGCATCGTCGGCGTGGCGCAGGGCAATGCTCCGTTCACCGACGTGCTTGGCTGGCGCCTGGACGACGTGGTCGCGCTGGTGCGCGGCGAAAAAGGCACCACGGTGCGTCTTGACGTGATCCCGGGCGATGGCGGTGTCGATGCCAAGCACGTGAGCGTCTCGATGGTGCGCAACAAGATCAGCATGGAAGAGCAGGCCGCCAAGAAGTCGATCATCAAGGTCAAGGAAAACGGCGTCGAGCGCCGCATCGGCGTGATCGCTCTGCCCACCTTCTATCAAGACTTCGAAGGCCGCCGCAAGGGTGAAAAAGACTTCCGCAGCGCCACGCGCGACGTTGAACGCATCCTGACCGAGCTCAAGAAAGACAAGGTCGACAATGTGCTGATCGACTTGCGTAACAACGGCGGCGGTTCGCTGACCGAGGCGGTCGAACTGACGGGCCTCTTCATCGACAAGGGTCCGGTCGTCATGCAGCGCACGGCCGAAGGCCGCGTCGAAGTCGAAAGCGACGTCAAGCCCGGCCTGGCGTGGGACGGCCCGATGGGCGTGCTGATCAATCGTGGTTCGGCCTCGGCGTCCGAGATTTTCGCGGCGGCAATCCAGGATTACGGCCGTGGTCTCGTGATTGGTGAGCCGAGCTTCGGCAAAGGCACGGTCCAGACGCTGATCGACCTCGACCGCTTCGCGCCGGACGAAAAAGCGCGCTATGGCGAGCTGAAGATGACGATCGCGCAGTTCTTCCGCATCAATGGCGGCACCACGCAGCTGCGCGGCGTGACGCCCGACATCAAGTTGCCGGTGATGACCGATCTCGACAGCTTCGGCGAATCGTCGTACGACAACGCCCTGCCATGGGTGGCGATCAAGCCCGCAACCTATATGCCACTAGGGAACCTGAAAGAACTGGTGGCCCCGCTGCAGCAACGTCATGAAGCGCGTATCGCCAAGGACAAGGACTTCCAGTTCCTGCAAGAAGACATCGCCGAGGTGCTCAAGCTGCGCAAGGAAAACGTGATTTCGCTGAACGAAGCCGTGCGCCGCAAGGAGCGCGATACGCAGGATGCCCGTTCGAAGCTGCGCGAAGCCCGTTTGGGTGGCACGTCGGCGACGCCGGACGAGCCTGCCAGCGGTCCGGGCAGCAAGGAAAAACGCGCTGAAACGCCAGACCCGACCAAGGCTGAGAAATCGGTCGTGGCCGTGCGCGGCGCCCCGCGCCAGGACGATGGCTTGCAGGCGGACGAGCGCAATCTGCAGTCCGAACTGGCCGCCGAAAAAGCCGCCAAGGATGCCAAGGACGTGATGTTGCAAGAGGCGGCCAATATCCTGGCGGACGAGGTTGGCATGCTCAAGACGGATCTGCGTATGGCGTCGCGTGTGATGCCCTACATGACCGTCGTCGATCCTGCCGCCGGTTCTGTCAGCGCCAACGCCAAGTAAGCATCCCGAAGTTCGGCGCGGCTGTTGCGCGCTGTAGCGATCAAGGCTGCATCCCTTCGGATGCAGCCTTTTTTTTCGTTCAGCTGTTGGGCTTCAGCATGGTAGATGACAAAATATTATGAGAATTATCAAAAAATTATGAAAGATTTCCTCATATGCGTATGCGTTTGATGTCAAATTCCTGCTGGAATGTTGCTAGTTATTCCAACAAAACATGTGTTTGAAGAATAATTCTGCCAGGAATCGCCTTGTGTACGATACGCACGATTTGTTTTCAGCTGGTAGTTGATTTTTCTTTACCCATGCTAGGATGAGTTCGTGCTTGCAAAAAGAATAATCATTAATTTTTCAGGAGTTATTTCCATGTCAATTCGCCATCTTGTTGTTGCTTCGCTGCTGATCTCTGCCGGCGCAGCCCAGGCTGATGTTGTGGCTTCGGCCTCGCAGCCAGCGTTTCAAAGCGGCTGGACCACCGGCAGCGGGTCCAGTGTGATCGGCTCTGGCGTCTTCGGTAGCGGTGTCAGCCTGGTTGGCGGCATTGCCCATAACGCCAATAGCGACCTGACTTCGGTGCTGGTCGGCAACGCCAGCGCCAGCCTGTCGCAGGCAGATGCGCAAAAACTGTTCGTTCAGCAGGGCATCGACGCCAGCTATGTGCTCAGCGCCGGTAACGGTTTGCTGGCGGCCCGCTTCGGCAATTCGGCTGCGGTGATCAACGATGGCGACGGCGTCAAGATCGTGCAGGGTCAAACCGGCCAGAGCGGTAGCGGCACGGCGCCAGCAGCCGGCGGTTCGGCCGGCGGTGGTGCAGCGGTTGGCGGCGGTTCGGCCGGTGGTAGCGGTTCGACCGGCGGCGCCACGCCAGTCGCCGGTGGCAATGGCGGCGTCGACGTCAGCTTGCCGCCTGTGACCGGTGAGACTGGCGGTGGCAATGCGACCCTGCCGGTGGCCGCGCCTGACGCGGCTGTGCCTGCCGCCGACCCGAGCGTGCTTCTGCCGAACGAGGTCAACGAAGTGCCTGAGCCAGGCACGATCGCGCTGATGCTGGCCGGTCTGGCGGGCGCAGGCCTCTTCGGTCGTCGTCGCAAGGCGAACTAAGCGGTCTTTCCCCGCACCGGAAGGGTGGCCGATCGGCCATGCTCCACGATATGGCGCCAGCTTTGCCTGGCGCCATTTGCGTATACATGCTGCCCGGCGCGCCGCAGATTGCCGGCGCGGTTTGTCAGTATGGAACGTGGTAAGCCACGGTGTCGGTATCGTTTCGCTAACAGCGTGTGACGAGACTGACGCCAAACGGCGACACATTTAAATTCCTTGAGTCAATTTTTATTCTTTCTGGCATAGAATCTACGCTGCAAGAATTCAACTCAAGGAGCAGTATGGCAAGGCCAGAGAAGGTGCGCCTCGGCGAAGTGCTGATGCAGCAGAAGCTGTTGAGTGAAGAACAACTCCAGCAAGCACTGGCGGATCAGAAGCGCACCGGGCGCAAGCTTGGTCGGGTATTTGTCGAGAGCGGCTTCGTCACGGAAGACCAGATTTCAGGCGCACTGGCGCGCCAGCTCGACATCCCGTACATCAACCTCAAGTTCTACAACATCAACGCCGATCTGGTGCGCCTGTTGCCCGAGACCGCCGCGCGCCGTTTTCGCGCGCTGGTGCTGGAAGACCGGGGCGACGCGATGCTGGTCGGCGTGTCCGATCCGACCGACCTGTTTGCTTATGACGAGATTGCGCGCCTGATCAAGAAGAGCGTCGAGCTGGCCGTGGTCAACGAAACCGAGGTGCTGAGCGCGATCGACCGCATCTACCGCCGCACTGGCGAGATCACGGGCCTGGCGCGCGAGGTCGAGGCCGACCTGGGCGACGTGTCGATTGACTTTGGCGCGCTGGCCGCGAACCCGGGGCTGGAAGAAGCGCCGATCGTCAAGCTGCTGCAATCGGTGTTCGACGACGCGGCGCAAGTGCGCGCGTCCGACATCCACATAGAGCCGCAGGACGGGCGCCTGCAGATTCGCTTTCGCATCGACGGCGTGCTGCACCTGCAGACCGAGGCCGACCTCAAGGTGGCCACGCCGCTGGCGCTGCGTCTGAAGCTGATGGCCGACCTGGACATCTCCGAGAAACGCCTGCCGCAGGATGGCCGCTTCGCCGTCAAAGTGCGCAACCAGCGCATCGACGTGCGTATCTCGACGATGCCGACCCAGTATGGTGAATCGGTCGTCATGCGTCTGCTGAACCAGGGCGGCACCAATCTGCGCCTGGACGCGATCGGCATGCCGGCGCGCCTGGTCGAACGTTTCCGCGCCATTGTCGCGCGCCCGAACGGCCTGGTGCTGGTGACCGGGCCGACCGGTAGCGGCAAGACCACGACGCTGTACAGCGCGCTGGCCGAGCTGAATTCGGTCGAGAAAAAACTGATCACGGTCGAAGACCCGGTCGAGTACCGCCTCTCGGGCATCAACCAGGTGCAGGTCAACGACAAGATCGAACTGTCGTTTGCGCGCGTGCTGCGCTCCGCGCTGCGCCAGGACCCGGACATCGTCCTGGTCGGCGAGATGCGCGACCAGGAAACCGCGCAGATCGGCCTGCGCGCCGCGATGACGGGTCACCTGGTGCTCTCGACGCTGCACACGAACGACGCGGCCAGCACCCCATTGCGCCTGATGGACATGGGCGTGCCGCGCTATATGGTGGGCGGCTCGCTGCAAGCCGTGCTGGCCCAGCGCCTGGTGCGCGTGATCTGCGAGAGTTGCACGGTCGACTACCAGCCGGCCGCGAATGAACTCGAATGGCTGCGCTCTGAACTGAAAGAGCACGCGGCGACCACGCGCTTCTTCCACGGCAAGGGCTGTTCGCACTGCAACGGCACCGGCTACCGGGGCCGCACCGGCGTCTACGAGCTGCTGGAAATGACGCGCGCCGTGACCGAGGCCGTCAACCATCCCGATCCCGGCCACTTTTTAAAAGTGGCGCAGACCGAAATGCGCGGCGACACGCTGCGCCGCCATGCGGTGAGCCTGGCCGTGCAGGGCCGCTCGACGATCGCCGAAGCGATGCGGGTCAGTAACCAATTCGACGATTGAGCCGCTAGCCGATGCCATTCTTTGCCTATAAAGGCCGTGACGGTCGCGGTGAGCTGATGCAGGGCGTGCTCGAGGGCGCGGACAGCGGCGCGGTGGCCGACCAGCTGTTCGGCAGCGGCGTCACGCCGCTCGAGATCACGGTGACCCGCAAGCGCGCCACTGGCGCCGGCGACGCCGTCAATTGGCGCGAGCGCCTGTTCGAGAAAAAGGTCACGTCGATGGACGTGCAGCTATTCAGCCGCCAGATCTACACGCTGCTCAAGTCCGGCGTACCGATCATGCGCGGCCTGGCCGGCTTGCAGGAGTCGGCCATCAGCACGTCGTTCGCGCGCATCATCAAGGACCTGCGCGAGTCGCTCGACGCCGGGCGCGAGCTGTCCATCGCGATGGCGCGCCACCCGACGGTGTTTACGCCGTTCTACCTGTCGATGGTGAAGGTCGGCGAAATGACGGGGCGCCTCGAGGAAGTCTTCCTGCGCCTGTTCGATCACCTCGAGTTCGACCGCGACATGCGCGAACGGGTCAAGACGGCGCTGCGCTATCCCATGTTCGTGGTCATTGCGATGGCGATCGCGATGGTCATCGTGAATATTTTCGTGATCCCGAAGTTCGCCTCGGTGTTCCAGTCGTTCGGCGCCGAGCTGCCATTGATGACGCGTATCCTGCTGGCGACCTCGCAATTCACGATCGCGTGGTGGCCGGCGCTTGCCGGCGCGGTGATCGCCGCCATCGGTGGCTTCAAGTTGTGGACGCGCTCGATCAATGGCTTGATGACCTGGGACCGCGTCAAGCTGCGCCTGCCGGTCGCCGGCAAGATCATCCATAAAGGCACGATGGCCCGCTTCGCCCGCAGTTTCGCGCTGTCGCTGCGCAGCGGCGTGCCGATCGTGCATGCGCTCACCGTGGTGTCCCAGACCGCCGATAACGCTTACCTGAGTTCACGGATCGATCAGATGCGCGATGGCGTCGAGCGCGGCGACAGCATCCTGCGCACCTCGACCGCTGCCAATGTATTCACGCCGATCGTGCTGCAGATGATCGCGGTCGGCGAGGAAACCGGCTCGATCGACGATCTGATGGACGAGATCGCCTTGATGTACGAGCGCGAAGTCGACTACGAACTGAAAACCCTGTCGAGCCAGATCGAGCCGATCCTGATCACCTTCCTTGGCGTGATGGTGTTGATCCTGGCACTCGGTATTTTCTTGCCGATCTGGGATCTCGGTCAGGCGGCATTGCATCCGAAATAACATCGAGGCGCGCTGGTGTTGCGTAATAACACCATTTAACGTTACGCCAGCACGAAAAGTCGCTGTTCCTTGAAGAAAAACCGAAAGGTTTTCTTCTTGGATATCGAAATTTCCTCACGTCAATGTAGAATTATTCATGCCCTCGATGATGTGTCGGAGGGATCCACATCCTTCCTAATGAATGGAGAGTAGCAATGAACAAAGGTTTCAACAAAGGCGCGCAAGGCGGTTTCACCCTGATCGAACTGATCGTCGTGATCGTCATCCTGGGCATCCTGGCGGCGACGGCACTGCCAAAGTTTGCCAGCCTGAGCGGTGATGCGCGGGCTGCGTCGTTGCAGGGCGCTCGCGGCGCGATCAGTGCCGCCTCATCGATGTTGCACGGGAAATGGTTGATCAATCCCGCCGACACGATCAACGTGGAAGGTTCGACGATCGCGATGAACTTCGGCTACCCGACGCAAGGTACGATCGCAGTGGCGGCCGGCCTTGACCCAAAGGATTACAAAGCAGCGGCAAATGGCCAGCAGGTCGTGTTCACGCCGATCAATCTGCCGGCTAACCTGGCTGGAACCTGCTTTGTTTCGTACAACGAAGCGACGGCGGCAGTTCCTGCGCCCGTGATCGCCACCAACACCAGCAAGTGCGAATAAGCGTTTTTTCGCCGACCAGGAAGCGCTGCCACGGCAGCGCTTTTTTTTATCGCTCCGATGCCTGTGGCCGGCGTTTTTGAGCACGGGGTGGCATGGGTGCCACACGGCTCGGTCAACTTCGCCGATTCTGCGATTTTTTGTGATTTCCCTCAATCACTCTTGTCTATAATCAAGACATTGTCGATGCCGACCCATACCGCGATCAATTAGCCGCCTGCATGCATTTGTTCAAGAAATCCAAGAAGAAAGCCGGCTGGCTGGCCTTCGCCATCGCCGGCGACCGCGTGCTGGCCGCCAGTGTCGAGCGCATGCCCGACGCCAGGCCGGTCGTGCGCCTGGTCATGCCGGTGGCTGCCCCATTGGGCGCGGAGGCCATCGAGAAGGTTGGCCGCGAGGGTCAGGCCGGCCTGCGCCATTGCAGCACGCTGCTGGCCGGAGGCGACTACCAGATCCTCAACGTCGAAGCCCCCAACGTGCCGCGCGAAGAAATGAAAACGGCCGTGCGCTGGCGCCTGAAGGATATTCTCGATTTTCCGGCCGCCGAAGCCACGATCGACGTGCTCGACATCGCCCTGGACGCCAATTCGCGGGCGCAGCAGTCGGTGTTTGTCGTCGCCGCGAAAAACAGCATCATCGCGCCGCGCCAGAAACTGTTCCTCGACGCCAAGGTCGAATTGGCCGCGATCGATATCCCTGAGATGGCCCAGCGCAACGTATCCGCCATGCTCGAGCCGGAAGGCCGTGGCATCGCCATGCTGTCGTTCGGCGACGATGGCGGCCTCTTGACGGTGTCGTATCGCGGCGAGCTCTACCTGTCGCGCCGCTTCGATGTCACGCTGGCGCAGTTACTCGAGCCGGACCACGACCGCAAGCACGCCAGTTTCGACAAGATCACCCTCGAGCTGCAGCGCTCGCTTGACCATTTCGAGCGCCAGTATTCGTTCATCAGCATCGCCAAACTCATCCTCGGGCCATCGCCAGTGAGCGGGCTTGACGAATACCTGTCGAGCAACCTGTACACGCCGGTCGAAACGCTGGACCTGGCGAGCCTGTTCGACCTGTCGCGCACGCCCGAGCTGGCCGACCTGGCGCAGCAGCAGCGCTTCTTCCTGGCCATTGGCGCCGCCTTGCGCGACGGGGAGGGCGCATGAGCCAGCAGATCAATCTGTTCAATCCCGCGTTTCAGCCGCAAAAGCACGTGCTGTCGGCGGCGCAGCTGGCGCTGGCCGCCGGCATCGTCGTGGTCGGCATCGGGGCGGCTGCGCTGGTGGGCAGCATGCGCACGGCCGACCTGCAGCAGCAGGCCAATGCCGGCGCAGTGGCGCTCGACAAACGGCAGTCGCGCCTGGCCTCGGTCAATCTCGAATTCGCGCCGCGCCAGAAGGATGCCGGCGTCGACGTCCAGATTCTCGACGTCGACCGCCAGCTGGCCGCCATGCGCCACATCTCGGGCGCGCTCGCACGCGGCGAACTGGGTGACACGAATGGCTTTGCCGGCTACTTCAAGGCGCTTGCGCGCCAGAGCATGCAGGGGCTGTGGCTGACCGGCGTGACCGTCGGCGCAGGTGGCGCGCAGATCGGCATTCGCGGGCGCGCCGTCGATCCAGCCATGGTGCCCGGTTACCTCAATCGCCTGACGAGCGAGCCGCTGATGCAGGGTAAATCGTTCAACAGCCTCCAGATCGGCGAAGCCGCGTCGCTGCCGGTGGCGGGCGCGGACGGCCAGGCGGCCACGAGGCCCGCGCCGTACGTCGAATTCAGCGTGCAGTCGGTCGCCGAGGAGGCCCGGCCATGAGTTCAACGCTGAAGCAGCGCATCCTCGAACTGGCTGCGCGCATCGACGCGCTGTCGCTGCGCGAGCGCGGCATGGTGTTCGGCGCCACCGTCGCCGTGCTGGTGTTCGCCGGCCACACCTTCGTGCTGGCGCCGCAGGACGCAAAGCAGGCGGCGCTGCGCGACCAGATCGAGCAGCAGCACAGCGCGATCGCCGCCATTGACGGCGAGATCACGGCGCGCGTGCAGGGTTCCCGGATCGATCCCGACGCCCAGGCGCGCTCGCGCCTGAACGCGATGCAGCAAGAGATGGCGCAGCTGGGCAGCCAGTTGCTCGCACTCGAACACGGCCTGGTGCCGCCCGAGCGCATGGGGCCACTGGTCGAAGGCATCCTGCGCGCGAACGGCCGTCTCAAGCTCGTATCGATGCGCACGCTGCCGGCCGAACCGCTGGCGGGGCCGGGCGCGCCCGCGGCCGCGGCTGCAACTCCCACAACGACGACGGCGACTGCGACTGCGACCGACACGCCTTTGCTGTACCGCCACGGCGTCGAAGTCACGGTGCGGGGCAACTACCTCGACATGGTCGACTACATGAGCGCACTCGATGCGATGCCGACCCGGATGTTCTGGGGCCGCGCGCAGCTCGACGTGGACACCTACCCGACCGCGCGCCTGACGCTCACCCTGCATACCCTGAGCCTGGATCGACAATGGATGAAGCTGTGAAGAACCTGACCACGACATTGCTGGCATGCCTTGCCCTCAGCCATCTGCCGGCCCTGGCGCAGCCCTTGCAGGACCCGACCCGGCCACCGGCCGGCATGGACCGCATCGCCATCGATCCGGCGGCGCAGGTTAACACCCCGCGCCTGCAATCGGTATTGATCGCGCCCCATGCGGGCGGGCGCCACGTGGCCGTGATCGACGGCGAGACGCTGCGCCTGGGCGAGAGCTACAAGGGCGCGCGTATTGCCAGCATCAAGCCCGGCGAGGTCGTCCTCGTGCGCGGCAATGCGCGCCAGGTGCTGCGCATGGATGCACCGCTGTCCGGCATGACGCCGGTTGCCCGCTAACCGATGAATCACGTACCCACCATGACACCCAAGTTTTCGACGACGCCGTGCGCGTTGGCAGTGGCGTTCGCAGCCACGATCCTGCTCGGCGGCTGCCAGAGCGCGCCGCAGAACGCCACCTACGACGCGATCACGAAAGAGCTGGCCAAGGCCGCGACCCAGCCGGGGGCCAGCCCCGCCGTCGACGATGCAGTGGCCAATGCGCTGCTGCCGCCGGCGGCGACGCTGGCCAGCCAGCTGCCAAAGGCCAGGCCGGCGCTCGAAGAACGCTTCAACGTGGCCTTCAACAATGTGCCGGCGCAGCAGTTCTTCCGCTCGATCGTTGCAGGCACCCGCTACAACATGCTCGTGCATCCGGACGTGACGGGCAATATCAGCGCGAACCTGAAGGACGTGACGCTGGTCGAGACGCTCGAAGCGGTGCGCGACATGTACGGCTACGACTACAAGATCGAAGGCGCGCGCATCGCGATTCGGCCGCTGACGATGCAGACCCGCATGTTCCATGTGAACTACCTGACGGCGCAGCGCAGCGGCAATTCAAATCTGCGCGTGTCGTCCACGTCGGTGGCCGACGCGGGCAATGGCAACAACAATAACAACAGCAATAACAACGGCGGCGGCAACAACAATAACAACAATAACGGCGGCCAGAACAACGGCAACCAGAACGGCAACAACAACAGCAGCAACGGCCAGACGCAGACCAACAGCACCGACGTGCGCACGCGCTCGGACAACGATTTCTGGGGCGACCTCAAATTGTCCATTGCCGCCATCGTCGGTTCGACCGAAGGCGGGCGCAGCGTCGTGGTCAGCCCGCAGTCGGGCGTGCTCGTGATCCGCGCCATGCCGGACGAACTGCGCAACGTCGATGCTTACCTGAAGGCCACACAACTGTCGGTCGACCGCCAGGTGATCCTGGAGGCGAAGATCCTCGAGGTGGAACTGAACGACAGCTTCCAGAGCGGGATCAACTGGGCCTCGTTCGCGTCGTTCCGTGGCTCGCACGCCAACCGCGTCTCGGGCGGCCTCATCTCGCCCGGTGCGAACCTGGCGCCGCTGCCGTACACGGGCGGGCAACCGGCCGTGATCAATAATGGCCAGGGCCTGGCGGCCAGCACCGGCTTCTCGCTGTCGAACGCCGCCACTGCTGCCGGCTCGCTGTTCGGCTTTGCGTTCCAGACGAATAACTTTGCGGCGCTGATCACGTTCCTCGAGTCGCAGGGCAGCGTGCATGTGCTCTCGAGCCCCCGCATCGCGGCGGTGAACAACCAGAAAGCCGTGCTCAAGATCGGCACCGATGAATTCTTCGTCACTGGCGTGACCAACAACATCAGCACCGGCGACAATGGCAGCATCGTCAGTCCGAGCGTGACGGTGCAGCCGTTCTTTTCCGGCGTGGTGCTTGACGTGACGCCGCAGATCGACGCCAACGGCAACATCCTGCTGCACGTACACCCGTCGGTCAGCCAGGTCACCACTGTCAACAAGGATGTCGACCTGGGTTCGGGCGGCACGCTGCGCCTGCCGCTGGCGGCGTCGAGCACGTCGGAACTCGACAGCATCGTGCGCGGTCGCAATGGGCAGGTAGTGGCCATTGGCGGCTTGATGCGCCAGGCGTCTACCGGCGACACCGACCAGCTGCCGGGCGCCGACAAGATCCCGCTCTTAGGCAACCTGTTTCGCAACAAGAACCGGACCAACCAGAAGCGCGAACTGGTCGTGCTGATCAAGCCGACCATCGTCGAAGGCGCCAGCGACTGGAGCGACGACATGCTGGACGCGGGGCGCCGCATCGAGCAGCTCGATCCCCGTACGCGGGGGCGTGACTGATGTACGCGGCGCACTTCGGCCTGCGCGAGCTGCCGTTCGGGATCACGCCCGACACCAGCTTCTTCTTCGGTAGCCCGCGTTCTCAGGAAGCGCTCAACACGCTGCTGGTGGCAGCGCGCGGCGGCGAAGGCTTCATCAAGATCACCGGCGAAGTCGGCACCGGCAAGACGCTCCTGTGCCGCAAATTCATGGCCACGCTGGGCGAAGGCTTTGTCACGGCGTATATCCCGAATCCGTATCTCGAGCCGCGCACGCTGATGCTGGCGCTGGCCGATGAACTGGAGATTGCGCTCGAGCGCGACGTCGACCAGCACCAGCTGCTCAAGGCGATCAACCTGCGCCTGCTCGAGCTGGCGGCCCAGGATCTGCGCGTGGTGCTGTGCCTCGACGAGGCGCAAGCAATCCCCGTCGACAGTCTGGAAGCGCTGCGCCTGCTGACGAACCTGGAAACCGAAAAGCGCAAGCTGCTGCAGATCGTCCTGTTCGGGCAGCCCGAATTGAACCGCAAGCTCGCACTCGACTCGATCCGCCAGCTGGCCCAGCGCATCACGTTTCACTATCACCTGGGGCCCTTGAACCGCGACGACATCGATTTCTATGTGGCGCATCGCCTGCGCGTGGCGGGATTCTCTGGCGCGCGCCTGTTCTCGAATGCCGCGATCCGCAGCCTGTACAAGGCCAGCGGCGGCGTGCCGCGCCTGGTGAACATCATGGCGCACAAGGCCATGATGCTCAGTTACGGGCAGGGCAAGCAGCAGGTGGCGGGTGGGCATGTCGCCATCGCCGCGCGCGACACGGTGGGCGTGGGCCGCGCGATCCGCACCTGGCTGGCAGGCGGCGCCGTCGTCATCGGCGCGCTTGGCGTTCTCGCCTGGGTGGTTGCGCCATGAGCCTGATCAACCAGATGCTCAAGGATCTCGATGCGCGCGCTGGCCAGCCGGGCGCCGCGCCGCTGCCGGGCGACGTGCGGCCGGTGCTGGCGCCCGAGCGGCGCGGGCCGGTGCTGCGCATGGCGCTGGTCGGTGGCGGTTTGCTGGCGCTCGTTGCCGGCGTGGCTGGCTGGAAGATAATGCAGACGGCGCCAACACCCGCACCGACGCCTGCCGTGCTGGCGGCTGCGCCGGTCGCGGCAACCGCCCCGGTCGTGGTGGATGTGCCAGCAGCAGTGCCAGCAGCGGTGCCAGCAACGGCGCCGGCGCCAGTGGTCGACGTGGCGCCGGCTGCGCCATTGCCAGAGCCGGAACCAAAGCCAAAATCTGCGCCGAAACGCGCCCTCAAGCCTGCCGCGCCCGTCGCCACCGCTGCGCCCAAGGACAAACCGGCGCCACGCACGGTCGCCCTGGCCAAGCCTGCGCCGGCTGGCGGCCGCATCGAAACGATGCCGCAGCGCGCCGAGAATGCCTACCGGCGCGCACTCGGCGTGCTCGAAGACGGCCGCGTGACCGAAGCCATCGCCACACTGCAGGCGGGCTTGCAGATCGACCCGCGGCACGAGGCCTCGCGCCAGACGCTGGTGGGTTTGCTGATCGAAGCCGGGCGCCCGGACGACGCGATGCGCCAGTTGCAGGCGGCCCTGGCCATCGATGCGCGCCAGCCGGCGCTGGCGATGCTGCTGGCGCGCCTGCAGCTCGAACGGGGCGGGCCGGCGATCGACACCTTGACGCGCACGCTGCCTTACGCAGCGGGCAATGGCGAGTACCACGCCTTCCTGGCCGGCGTGCTGCAGCGCGAAGGCCGCGCGCGCGAAGCGGCCGACAACTACCAGGCCGCGCTCAAGCGCGCGCCGGGCAACGGTGTGTGGTGGATGGGTCTGGGCATCGCACTGCAGGCCGACCGGCGCGACGCCGACGCGGCAGCGGCGTTCGCACAGGCGCAGGCCAGCGGGACGCTGTCGCCCGAACTGTTGGCGTTTGTCGAGCGCAGGCTGGGGCAGCTGGGTCGCTAAGGGCGCCGCGGGGGCAGGGCGGCATGGTAAAGTGGCATCCTTGCGCAGGCGTGCCTGCCATCTCCCCGGTCAACGAGCGTGACCCAATAACAGTACCCCGGGTGTCCCATGAATTTGTTCGAACATTTGGCCTTGCTGGCCGTCTTGGTGCTTGCGGCGGGCTTTCTGTCCCTGACCGAAATTTCGCTGGCAGGCGCCCGTAAAATCAAACTGAAATTGCTGGCCGAGGCGGGCGACGAGCGCGCCCGCAAGGTCATGGCGCTGCAGGCCCATTCGGCCGACTTCTTCGCCGCCTCGCAGCTCGGCCTGAACGCGATCGCGATCCTCGGCGGTATCCTGGGCGAAGGGGCCTTGCGTCCGTTCTTCCTCGAGTGGCTGTCGATGTTCTATACAGGCCCGGGGCGCGAGAACATCGCCTTCACGCTGTCGTTCGTGTTCGTCACCACGCTGTTCGTGCTGTTCTCCGACCTGATGCCCAAGCGCCTGGCGCTGATCTCGCCCGAGACGACGGCGATGGCAGTGATCCGGCCGGTGCTGTTCGTCATTCGGCTGTTCAAGCCGTTTTCGTGGACGCTGAACGTGATCGCCAACGGCTTGTTCAAGCTCTTCGGCATCAATATGACGCGCGAAGACCGCATCACCTTCGACGAGATCTCGGCCGTGGTCGAAGCCGGCGCGCAGGCCGGCGTGCTGCAAAAGCAGGAGCAGCACTTCATCGAGAACGTGTTCGAGCTCGAGTCGCGCGCCGTCACGTCGACGATGACCACGCGCGAGAACATCGTGTTCTTCGACCTGACCGAACCCGAAGAAAGCGTGCGCCAGAAGATCGCCAAGCACTCGCTGTCCAAATTCCCCGTGTGCGATGGCGTGATCGACCGCGTGGTCGGGTATGTCGATACCCGCGACATCCTGGTGCGCCTGTTGAACAACCAGTCGCATTTTCACCTGAGCGAGTCGACGATCCGCACCGTGTTGATCATCCCGGACAGCCTGACGCTGTCGGAACTGCTCGACCGCTTCCGCTCGAGCAAGGAAACCTTCGCGGTCGTGATCAATGAATATGCGTTCGTGGTCGGCGTGATCACGCTGTCGGACATCATGGTCACGGTGATGGGCCGCTGGGGCAGCCCGTTGGAAGCCGATCAGCAAACGATGCAGCGCGACGATGGTTCATGGCTGATCGACGGCAGCACGCCGGTGGCCGAGATGAAGCGCGTGCTCGACCTGCAGTCGCTGCCCGAAGAAGAGCGCTATGAAACGGCGGCTGGCTTCATGATGTTCATGCTGCGCAAGGTGCCCAAGCAGACCGATAGCGTCGAATACGAGGGCATGCGCTTCGAGGTGCTCGACGTCGACCATCACCGGATCGACCAGTTGCTGGTCAAGCGGCTGGAGCCGGGCCAGGCGCAGGCCAAAGCGGCGACGCTGCCCGGCCAGTAATCAGGCTTCACAGTTGCGCGAGACGGGCCAGCGCAAGCTGCAGCGTCTCGTCTTTTTTGGCAAAGCAGAAGCGCACCACGCGCGATTCTTTCGGTTGGCTGTAGAACGCCGACACGGGAATCGCGGCCACCTTGATCTCGCTGGTGAGCCATTTGGCGAAGTCGGCTTCGCTCAGGTCCGAGATCGCGTCGTAGCGCACGCACTGGAAGTACGTGCCGTCCGATGGCAGCAACGCGAAGCGCGAGCCCGCCAGGCCGGTGCGGAACAGGTCGCGCTTGGCCTGGTAGAACGCCGGCAGGTCGCGCCACGGCGCCGCATCTTGCAGGTAGGTGGCGATCGCGTGCTGCATCGGCGCGTTGACGCAAAAGACGTTGTACTGGTGGACCTTGCGAAATTCGACCATGAAGGCGGCCGGCGCGGCCACGTAGCCGATCTTCCAGCCCGTGACATGGAATGTCTTGCCGAAGCTCGAGACCACGAACGCGCGCTCAGCCAGCACCGGATGGCGCGCCACCGAGGCATGCGGCTCGCCATCGAACACCATGTGTTCATACACTTCGTCCGACAGCACCAGGATCTGCGTGTCCTGCACGATCGCGGCCAGCGCTTCCAGATCGCCCTGGCGCAGGATGGTGCCGGTCGGGTTGTGCGGCGTGTTCACCACGATCATGCGGGTGCGCGGGCTAACGGCGGCCCGCACGTCGGCCCAGCCGACGCGGTAGCCGCCATCGTCGAGTCGCATCGTCACGGGCACCACCTTGCCGCCCGCCAGGCTGATCGCCGGCGCATAGCAGTCGTAGGCCGGCTCGATGACGATCACCTCGTCGCCCGGGTGCACGGTGGCCAGGATCGCCGACTGGATCGCCTGGCTGGCGCCGGCGGTGACCGTGATCTCGGTATTGGCGTCGTAGCGATGGCCGTAGGTGAGTTCGACCTTGGCCGCGATCGTCTGGCGCAGCGCGGGCAGGCCGGTCATCGGCGGATACTGGTTATGCCCGGCGCGCATCGCCGCGCTCACCAGCTCGACCAGTTGCGGATCGCACGCAAAGTCCGGAAAGCCCTGGCCCAGGTTGACGGCGCCATGGTCGATGGCCAGTTGCGACATCTGCGTGAACACGGTGGTGCCGACGTGCGGCAGGCGGGAGACCAGGGAAGGGATGCTCATGGGTGCGCTCGTGATCGAAAAAGAAAAGCTTATTCTAGCGTGCCATCAAGCCGCGCCTTCAGCCACGCTTCCGGCAGCATGATGCGAAACAGGCCGGCCTGCGCCGTCTTGCGTCCCAGCTTGAGCAGCGCCTTGTCCTTGCTGATCAGGATCGAGGCGCCGGCGTCGCGTGCGAGCTCCATGAATTTCTGGTCGTCGCGGTCGGTGCACACCGGCAGGCGAATTGCCTTCGAATCGACGGCCACCAAGCGCAGCAGGGCGTCGAAGCGTGCCGCCGCGGCAAGGCGGCTGTCGTCGTCCAGCGGCAGGTGCTTGTAGTGCAGCACGGCCAGGTATTCGTCGCGGCAATCGGCGCGCGTGATGGCGTCGATTTCGCGCGCTTCGATGGCGGCAAGCAGGTCGGCCCAGCGCGGATCGTGGAACACGAACAGGTCGAGCAGCACATTGGTGTCGATGACGATGGGTTTGGCTGGAGCGGTTATCATGTCGGTTGTTTATTTCTGGAAAAGTTTCGTACGGCCATGCTGATTGTCCTGTCTCCTGCCAAGTCCCTCGATCTCGAATCGCCCCTCACCACCCAGCACCAGAGTACGCCCGACTTCATCGCCCATGCAGGCGAGCTGATCGATGTATTGCGCGGCCATTCGCCGGCCTCGATCAGCGAACTGATGGATTTGTCCGACACACTGTCGATGCTCAACGTCGGGCGCTATGCCCACTGGGACGCCAATCATGCGGAAGCGCGGCCGGCGATCATGTCGTTCAATGGCGACGTGTACACCGGCTTCGATGCGCGCACGCTCGATACCAACGGCTTGCTGTTCGCCCAGCGCCACGTGCGCATCCTGTCCGGCCTGTACGGCTTGCTGCGCCCGCTGGACCAGATGCATCCATACCGCCTGGAAATGGGCACGAAGCTGGCAACGCCGCGCGGCAAGGACCTGTATACGTTCTGGGGCGCGACGATCACCGAGGCCCTGAACCGGCAACTGGCCGAGACTGGCTCGACGGCGCTGGTGAACCTGGCCTCAACCGAGTACTTCAAGTCGGTCAAGCCCAAGCTGCTGGACGCGCCCGTGATCGAACCGGTGTTCCAGGACTGGAAAAACGGCAAGTACAAGATCATTTCGTTCTTTGCCAAGCGGGCGCGGGGGATGATGGCGCGCTATGCCACCGAGAACGGGCTGACCGATCCTGAGGGGCTCAAGGAATTTGATGTCGACGGGTATGCGTTCGAGCCGGGGGTGTCGAGTGGGAATGCTTGGGTGTTCAGGCGGCGAGTTGACGTGTAGGCTGGGCCGAGAAACTTGGGTTCCCGCCTCCGCGGGAACGACGTTTTAAGGCAGACGCAGAGAATAGCCGGCGTTGTCAGTCACCACAATCGCCCGCACGTCGTTCCCGCGAAGGCGGGAACCCAAGTTCGCCCAGCAACCCTCAACCCAATTACTGCACCGCATCCTTCGGCGCCGCCTTCGCGCCACCCTTCGACCAGAATTTCCACCACGGCGCATCGCCGCGTGCACCCGGGTTCAGGAAGTAGCTGTCCGGATAGTTCAGCGCAAACACACGCTGCGTATCGTCGCGCAGCAGTGGCATGCCGAGCTTGTCATACGCACGGATCATGATGAACAGCGCTTCTTCACGGGCCGGGGCGTCGGTGTAGTTGGTCACCGCGTCCTGGGCACGATTGAGCGCCGCCAGGTACGAGCCGCGGCGATAGTAGTAATTCGCCACGTGCACTTCGTACTGGGCCATCGCATTGATCAAATAGCTCATGCGCTCGGTCGAATCGGCCGCGTACTTGCTGTTCGGGTACTTGTCGACCAGCGCCTTGAACGCAGCGAACGCTTCACGCGTTGCGCGCGGATCGCGCTCGGTCGGGTCTTGCGAGTACACGAAGCTGAAGAACCCGAGCTGATCGTTGAAATTGATCAGGCCGCGCAGGTAGTACATATAGTCGACCTGGGGATGGTTCGGGTGCAGCTTGATGAAGCGCTCGACCGCTGCCAGCGCTTGCGCCTGGTCAGCCGACTTGTAGTAGGCGTACGCCACTTCCATCTGCGCCTGTGTTGCGTAGACGCCGAATGGGAAGTTGGTTTCAAGACGCTGGAACAACGGGATTGCGGCTTCATAGTGACCGCCTGCCATCTCTTCGCGCGCCTCAGCGTATAATTTCTCCGCCGACCAGTTTTTGGACTCGTCAGTGGCCTTCGGCAGCATACTGCATGCCGACAGACCGACGAGGGCGCAAGTAGCGACCAACACAGACAATTTTTTTTGCATAGCTTTGCGCAAGAAATGTTTTACCTAGATTCAACGAACGGCTGATTATAGCCGATGGGACTCACGTGATATTAACTCCTGCGCCGAATCCGGCGGATTTACCGATTGACCCTGACTTTGACGATGAACTGGAGATCGGGTTCGTTCCGCTTCCAGGCACCGATCTGTCGCCAATTACCCTGGCGCTGCAAGAAGAGCACTGCGGCCAGCGGCTTGACAAGGTGGTCGCTGGCCTGGTGCCCCAGTTCTCGCGCAGCCGCCTGCAGCAATGGTTTGAAAGCGGCCACATCACGGTTGACGGTAAGCCGGCCCGGGGCAAGGACACGGCGTATGGCGATGAAGCCATTGTCGTCGTGCCGCAAGCCGCGCCTGAAGACACGGCGTTCGCGCCGGAAGCGATGGATCTCACCATCGTCTACGAAGACGACGACATCATGGTCGTCAACAAGCCGGCCGGCCTGGTCGTGCACCCGGGTTCGGGCAACTGGACCGGCACGCTGCTCAACGGCTTGCTGCATCACTGCCCGCAACTGGTCGGCGTGCCGCGCGCCGGCATCGTCCACCGTCTCGACAAGGACACCAGTGGCCTGATGGTGGTGGGCAAGACCCTTGCAGCCCAGACCGACCTCGTGCGCCAGCTGCAGGCGCGCACCGTCAAGCGCGAATACTTCGCGCTGGTCTGGGGCACGCCGCGCCTGTCGGGCACGATCGACAGCCCGATGGGCCGCGACGCGAAAGACCGCGTCAAGATGGCGGTGTCGAGCAGCCCGTTCGCCAAGCCGGCGATCACCCATTACGAGCGCGTCATTTCGGGCGAACTCGACCGGCGTCCGGTCACGCTGGTGCGCTGCCGCCTCGAAACCGGCCGCACCCACCAGATCCGCGTGCACATGCAGTCGCTCGGCTTTTCGCTCGTCGGCGACGCCGTCTACGGCAAGCGCCACCTGACGCCGGTGTTCCCGCGCCAGGCGCTGCAGGCGCGTCGCCTGGGCCTGGTGCATCCGGCCACCGGCGAGCAATGCGAATGGACCGTGCCGCTGGCCGACGATTTTGCCGAGCTGATCGCGCGTGCCGGCATCGAAGAGCCGGAACTGGGCGAATTCGGTAGCGGTATCGAAGAGGCTGCGGACGACGACAACGGCGTCGTCACCTACCGCGTATGATCCCGCTGTCCCGGTCGGCCCTGGTCTGGCCTGACTGGCCGGACCTGCCGGCATCGGTCGGCGCGCTGGCGACCAGCCGCGATGGCGGCGTGTCCGTCGGTCCGTATGACGACGGCAAGGGCGGTGGCGGGCTGAATCTTGGGCTGCACGTGAACGACGCGCCGGATGCGGTCGCGGCCAATCGCGCGGCATTGCAGGCATGGTTGCCGGGCCGCCCGGCCTGGATCGCCCAGGTGCACGGCGCCGCCGTGGTCGACGCCAGCACGGTCGGCCCAGGCCAGCCGGTGCGCACGGGCGACGCCAGCATCGCAACGGCGCCCGGCGTCGTGTGCGCGATCCTGACCGCCGATTGCCTGCCGGTGCTGTTCGCCGATCTGGACGGCAAGGTGGTGGGCGCGGCCCACGCCGGCTGGCGCGGGTTGGCCGCTGGCGTGCTGGGCGAAACCGTGCGCGCCATGCGTGCGGCCGGCGCCGGTGAAATCACCGCATGGATGGGGCCGGCAATCGGTCCCGAGATGTTCGAGGTCGGCGCCGATGTGGTGGCCGCGTTCGTGGAAGCGCTACCGGGGGAGGCGACACGCGCCTGCTTCGCCGACCTTGCTGGTAGGCCGGGCAAGTACCTCGCAGATATGTTCACCCTGGCGCGCCTGATGCTGGCGCGTGACGGCGTCGAGCGCGTGCATGGCGGCGGGCTGTGCACGGCCAGCGCGCCGGACCGTTTTTATTCCTACCGCCGCGATGGCGTCACCGGGCGCCAGGCCAGTCTGATCTGGTTGAAGTAATGCCATGCATCCGACGGCGCTGCTCAGTCGCCGTCGCCATCCGCTCCTGCGTCACTATCGATGGTCTCGTCACCGCGCGCAGGCCTGCTCACGCTATCCTGCCCCGTCTGCCTGCGCAGCCGGCGCCGTTTCGCGCCAGTGATATAAAAAAGAATGGATAATGGCAAAGCACAATAAAACAGGAAGGTCATGACGCCGCCCACGGCGGTCGGCTCGGTCGCTGCCATGAGCACCACGACGTATATCCAGGCAATGGCGACGATCCACATGATGTACTTTCTGATTGACGAGACGCGATTCTAACAACGGATGCCCACATGACCATGCCTGACCCGCAAGCGCTTGCTGCCACCTGGTTGTCCCAATTTACCGATCCCGCCGCCTGGCAAAGCTGGATGACCATGATGCCGGCCATGCCAGCCCCGGGCGGCGCGAGCCCGATCGCCGGCTTGCTCAAGGATGTCGGCGCCGGCATCGATACGGCGCGCATGGAAGCGATCCGCGACGATTATCTCAAGAAAGCCACCCAGTTGTGGCAAGACGCCATGCTGGGCAAGACGCCGGCGTTGCCAGACCGGCGCTTCGCGGCGGCCGAATGGACCAGCAACCCGGTGTCCGCTTTCTCGGCCGCCTCGTACCTGCTCAACGCCGAATGCCTGATGGCGATGGCCGACGCGGTCGAGGTGGGCCCACGCGAGCGCCAGCGGCTGCGCTTCTCGGTACAGCAAATGGTCGACGCCATGTCGCCCGCTAACTTTTTCGCGACCAATCCCGAGGCCCAGCAGAAGATGCTCGAGACCAAGGGCGAGAGCCTGACGAAGGGCTTGGCCAATATGCTGGCCGACCTGCAGAAGGGCCGCATTTCGCAGTCGGACGAAGCCGCTTTTGAAGTCGGCCGCAATGTCGGCAACACGGCCGGGCAGGTTGTGTTTGAAAACGATTTGTTCCAGTTGATCCAGTACACGCCAATCACGCCAAACGTGCGCAGCGTGCCGCTGGTGATGATCCCGCCCTGCATCAACAAGTTTTATATCCTCGACCTGCAGCCGGACAATTCTCTGGTGCGCTATGTGGTAGAGCAGGGCAATACCGTGTTCATGGTTTCGTGGCGCAATCCCGATCGCAGCCAGTCGCATCTGCGGTGGGACGATTACGTCGAAGAAGGTGCGATCCGCGCCCTGGACGTCGTGGCCGAGATCACCGGGCAAGAGAAGGCGCACGTGTTCGGTTTCTGCGTCGGCGGCACCATCGCGGCCACGGCGCTGGCGGTGCTAGCCGCGCGCGGGCGCCAGCCGGCGGCCAGCCTGTCCCTGCTGACGACCTTGCTCGATTTCTCCGATACCGGTGTGCTCGAAGTCTTCATCGACGAAACCCAGGTGGCGCTGCGCGAGCAGAAGCTGGCTGCGGGCGGCCTGATGCCGGGACGCGACCTGGCGACCACATTCTCGTCGCTGCGCCCGAACGACCTGGTCTGGAACTATGTCCAGCAAAATTACCTCAAGGGCAAGGAGCCGCCGGCCTTCGACCTGCTGTACTGGAATGCCGACAGCACCAATTTGCCGGGGCCGATGTTTTGCTATTACCTCCGCAATATGTACCTGGAAAACAAGCTGCGCAAACCCGGCACGCTGACCGTGTGCGGCGTGCCGGTCGACCTGGGCGCGATCGACGCGCCCGTATTCGTGTACGGCTCGAAGGAAGACCATATCGTGCCGTGGCCGGCCGCATTCGCTTCGATGCAGCTGCTCAATCCAAAGAACCCGAAGGCGAATCGCTTCGTGCTGGGCGCATCGGGCCATATTGCCGGCGTGATCAACCCGGCCTCGAAAAACAAGCGCAGCTACTGGGTCAACGAGAAGAACGGCAAGGGGCGGCCGAAAACCGATAGCGCCTGGTTTGAAAGTGCTGCGGAGCACAAAGGTAGTTGGTGGCCAGAATGGGCGAAGTTCTTGGCCGAGCATGGCGGCCCGCAAGTGCCGGCGCCAACCGTTGCGGGCAACCCGCAGTACCTGCCATCCGAGCCGGCGCCGGGACGCTATGTGCGGGTGCGGGGCGACTAGTCGTGCAGAGTGGGTATTGACAGAAAAGCCAGAGCTGTGATGCATCTGGTAATTGCTGCAACTGCCACAATTGCGTGGTAAGGTGTCTGGTGTCCATCCATGGTCGACCTGGCCGTGGATGGGCCGGAGACGAGCCGGCCACGCTGGCAAGAATAATCATAAGTGCGCGGCTCATGAAGCAGCGCCACAGACCATGGACGAGAGATGAGCAGTGTGAAGAAAAGTGCGGAACGCCTGATCAAGAAATACCCGAACCGTCGCCTGTACGACACGCAGACCAGTTCCTACATCACGCTGTCCGACGTCAAGCAACTGGTGCTCGATGCCGACGAATTCACGGTGGTCGACGCCAAGAGCAGCGAAGACCTGACCCGCGCGATCCTGCTACAGATCATCCTGGAAGAAGAAGCGAACGGCGTGCCGATGTTCTCGAGCTCGGTACTGTCGCAAATCATCCGCTACTACGGCCACGCGATGCAGGGCATGATGGGCTCGTATCTTGAGAAGAATGTCCAGGCCTTCACCGACATCCAGAACAAACTCACCAGCAACGCCGCCGGCGCGATCGAGGGCAAGCCGTTCAGCCCCGAGATGTGGACCCAGTTCATGAATGTCCAGGGCCCGATGATGCAGGGCATGATGAACAACTACATCGACCAGAGCAAGAGCCTGTTCATCCAGATGCAAGAGCAGATGCAAAGCCAGAGCAAGGCGATGTTCAGCGTGTTTCCGTTTCCGGGGATGACCCCGCCGCCGACGGAGAAGAAGTAAGCCGGGTAGCGCGACGTTGCGCCGTGCTGCCAGCTTGATCAGTGTTTGCCAGTGCACGTCGTTCCCGCGAAGGCGGGAACCTGATTACTTGGCAAATCAGCTACGCTAAACGAAGCAGGCGCGCCACCCACTTGGGTTCGCGCCTGCGCGGGAACGACGTTGGCCGGTCACAGGCCCCACCAAGTACCCCCGGTTCAGGTACAATCGCGGATTGCCCAAACACTTTGTCGCCCGCCCATGCCTGAACTTCGTCGTACTCCTTCCGCCAACTCAAGCAGCCTGGCTGCCGCAGCCAAGGCGCCTGGCGTCATCATTCCGGCGCCGATGCCAGGTGTGATCGCGCCGAAGGTCGGCTTTGTCTCGCTTGGCTGCCCGAAGGCGCTGGTCGACTCCGAGCAGATCCTGACCCAGTTGCGCGCCGAAGGTTACCAGACCGCCAACTCGTACGACGGGGCCGATCTGGTGATCGTCAACACGTGCGGCTTCATCGACGCCGCGGTGCAAGAGTCGCTCGACGCCATCGGCGAAGCGCTGGCCGAAAACGGCAAGGTCATCGTCACCGGCTGCCTGGGCGCCAAGAAGGATGCGGCGGGCGACGACATCATCACCAAGGTGCACCCGAAGGTGCTGGCCGTGACCGGCCCGCACGCGCTGGCCGAAGTGATGGACTCGGTCCACCTGCACCTGCCGAAACCGCACGACCCATTTATCGACCTGGTGCCGGACCATGGCGTGAAGCTCACGCCGAAGCACTACGCGTACCTGAAGATTTCCGAAGGCTGCAACCACCGCTGCAGCTTCTGCATCATCCCGTCGATGCGCGGCGACCTGGTGTCGCGCCGCATCGACGAAGTGCTGGTCGAAGCCGAGAACCTGTTCAAGTCGGGCGTCAAGGAACTGCTCGTCATTTCGCAGGACACCAGCGCCTATGGCGTGGACGTCAAGTTCCGCACGGGCTTCTGGAATGGCCGCCCGATCAAGACGCATATGACGCAACTGGTCGAAGCGCTGGGTCAGCTGGCGCGCCAGTACGACGCCTGGGTGCGCCTGCACTACGTCTATCCGTACCCGCACGTCGACCACGCCATCCCGTTCATGGGCGATGGCCACGTGCTGCCGTACCTCGACATCCCGATGCAGCACGCGCACCCGGACGTGTTGAAACGCATGAAGCGGCCAGCCAGCGGCGAGAAAAACCTCGAGCGCATCCTGAAGTGGCGCTCGATGAACCCCGACCTGACGATCCGCTCGACCTTCATCGCCGGCTTCCCGGGCGAGACCGAGGCAGAATTCGAATACCTGCTCGACTTTTTGAAAGAAGCGCAGATCGATCGCCTGGGTTGCTTTGCCTATTCGCCGGTCGAAGGCGCCACTGCCAATCTGCTCGACAATCCGGTGCCGGAAGAAGTGCGCGAAGAGCGCCGCGCGCGCGTCATGCTGCTGCAAGAAGAGATCTCGGCCCAGCGCCTGCAGGCCAAGGTCGGCAAGACGCTGCGCGTGCTGATCGACGACGTCGGCGCCCGCGAGGCGATCGGCCGCTCGAGCGCCGATGCGCCGGAAATCGACGGCGTGGTGCACATCAAGCGCCCGCTCGTGCCGGGCAAGAGCAAGCTGGTCGTCGGCCAGTTCGCCGATGTCATCATCACCAAGGCCGACGCGCACGATCTGTGGGCCAATCCCGTTTGACGCCATGAGCACCAAGTCGATCCAGACCACGCTGGTGCATAGCGACTACGTCGCACCATCGGGGTTCGACGCCTTTCCGCCGGCGACGCACCGCGCGTCGACGGTGCTGTTTGCCAACACCGCCGCCATGCGCTCGAGCCAGTGGAAGGACAAGAGCGCCTATACCTACGGCCTGCACGGCACGCCAACCACGTTCACGCTGGAAGGCAAGCTGGCCGAGATCGAGGGCGGCAACCACTGCCTGCTCACGCCCTCGGGCCTGGCGGCAATCGCGATGGTCGACTTCGCGCTGCTCAAAAGCGGCGACGACGTGCTGCTGCCCGAGAACGTGTACAACCCGAACCGCGAACTGGGCCGCTGGCTGAGCGACGATTTCGGCGTCACCGCGCGCTACTACGATCCGATGATCGGCGCCGGCATCGCCGACCTGATTCAACCGAATACCAAGCTGCTGTGGACCGAGGCGCCGGGCTCGGTGTCGATGGAAGTGCCGGACTTGCCGGCGCTGTGCCGCGCCGCGCATGCGCGGGGCGTGCTCGTCGCGCTGGACAACACCTGGTCGGCCGGCCTGGCGCTGCGCGGGTTCGACCTTGGCGCCGACATCGTCATGCACGCGCTGACCAAGTACCAGTCGGGCGGCGCCGACCTGTTGATGGGCGCCGTGATCACGCGCGACCGAGCGCTGAACGATCGCCTGGCGCAAGCCCATATGCGCCTGGGGATGGGCGTGAGCCCCGACGACGCCTACCTGGTGCAGCGCGGCCTGCCGACGATGAAGCTGCGCTTCGAGCGGCACGACGCCAGCGCGCGCGTGCTGGCGGCCTGGTTCAAGGCGCGGCCCGAAATCGCCAGGGTGCTGCATCCGGCGTTCGGGGATTGCCCCGGTCACGCGTTCTGGCAGCGCGATTTTAACGGCGCAGGCGGCCTGTTCTCGGTGGTGTTCGACGCCCGTTTCGACGAGGCGCAGGTGGATCGCATGGTCGACGCATTGACGCTGTTCGGCATCGGCTACAGCTGGGGCGGGCCGAACAGCCTCGTGATGCCGTACCGGATTCAGAGCATGCGGGACCGGTGGGACGGCGGGGTGCTGGTGCGCTTCAACGTCGGCCTGGAAGACCCGGCCGACCTGATCGCCGATCTGGAGCGGGCCTTCAGTCAGCTGTAAAAAATGGGGCCGTCGGCCCTAATGGCGTTCAGTTAGCCTGAAAACCGTCATCCCCGCGTAGGCGGGGATCCAAGTCAGTTGCACTGCCACGGCGATATGCGTTCGTGGTACATGTGAAAAACTTGGATCCCCGCCTGCGCGGGGATGACGGTCTTTAGGTTAGCGAAGAATTAGCTGCGCTTAACTGAACGGCATTAGGCCATCGGCCCCATTCTTTTTATACCGGCATCGCGCGGTTGTTGTTCAGGTCAATGAAGCCGCGAATCAGGCGATACGCTTTCCAGACCCACACCACCAGCCACAGCACCCACGCAAACGGGATGCCGATGATCGTGGCGAACAGCACGCCCCCGACGGCCATCCACACCACGTACCACCAGAACGAGCGGATCATCCACGTGTGGTGGCTGTAGACCAGCGTGCCGGCCGTTTCCGGGCGTTTCATGTAGTTGACGATCACCGGGATGATCGACAGCATGCCGAGCGAGAAGAAGAAGGTCAGCGCATGGATCACATACAGGATGCGCGCCCAGTGCTTGCTGTCTTCGACGCCTCGTTCCAGAATCAGTTCTTGCGACATTATCAGGCTCCTCAAACGGGGACCATCCCCCTGTGTTGCGATTGTAGCAGCACCATCGGCCGCTCCTGCCGCGACGCTCAGCCCGTGTGCTGGCGCACCCAGGCAGTCAGGCGCACCGCATCCATCGCGCCGGTCTGGCGTGCGACTTCGCGCCCGCCCCGGAACAGCGCCAGCGTCGGGATGCTGCGGATCGCAAAGCGCGCCGCCAGGTCTTGCGCGCGTTCGGTATCGACCTTCAGCAGGCGCACCGCAGGCTCGAGCTGGCCGGCTGCCTGCGCGTAGCTTGGGGCCATCATCTTGCACGGGCCACACCATTCAGCCCAGAAGTCGACCAGCACCGGGATATCGTTGCGGCCGATATGGCGCTCGAAACGTGCGCTGTCCACGTCCAGCGGGCGGCCCGTGAACAACAACTGCGCGCATTTGCCGCAGGTAGGCGCGTCTTGCAACCGCGACTGCGGCATGCGGTTGACGGCGTCGCAGTGGGGGCAGACGACGTGGGTTGGCTCGACACTCATGATATTTCTCCAGTCAAAACGATGCTGACATTGTAAGCGCATCGCATGGCTGGGCCAGCACGTCGCCAGTCCAGCCATGCGCCGCGCGCCGTCGCCGCCCGCTAGAATGTTTGCAATACCCTATATGAGACGATCCCATGCCAGTCCAGGACTTGCCCGGCAGCCTGCTCATCGGCTGCGCCGGCTGGAGCCTTGCATCGAAGGACTTCGCCGCGTTTCCGGCGGACGGCAGCCACCTCGAGCGTTACGCCGCCGTGTTCCCCGCGGTTGAAATCAATTCGTCGTTCTACCGGCCGCACAAGCCCGAGACTTACGCGCGCTGGGCCACCAGTGTGCCGGATGCCTTCCGTTTTTCGGTCAAGGTGCCGCGTGCGATCACGCATGACGCGCGGCTGCAGGATGTCGATGCCTTGCTCGATCGTTTTCAGGGCGAGGCCGGCATGCTGGGCGAGAAGCTGGGCTGCCTGCTGGTCCAGCTGCCGCCGCGTTTCGGCTTTGACGATACGCTGGCGCATGCGTTTTTTGCACAGCTGCGTCAGCGCTTCGCGTGCAGCATCGCGTGCGAAGCGCGTCATGCGAGCTGGTTCTCAAGCGCTGCCAGCGCGACCCTGCGGGCGTATGGTGTGATCCGGGTGATCGCCGATCCGGCCGCCGGTCAGCCGGGCGAGCACGAGCCGACGAGCGACACCGACGTCTACGTGCGCCTGCACGGTGCGCCGCGCATCTATTATTCACGCTATTCGGCCGGGGAGATCGCCCGCTGGCGCGGGCAGTTCGCGCGCGACGTCGCGGCGGGCCGCAGGGTGTGGTGCATCTTCGATAATACGGCCGAGGGCGCGGCGGTGCCCAATGCGCTGGAGCTGATGGGGCGAGATGTCGATGCGGTCGACGCAGTCGGCGCGCAGGTCGGGGTAGAATCGTCAGGTCGAAGCGCTACATCGTCCACCGCGTGAATTCACCCATCACCGTCCATACCGAGCCGGGCTTGCCCCTGCGGGTCGAGTGCCCGCCGGGCGCCTGCGTGTGCGATCGCGCGCGCGTCCTGGCCGATCCAGAGCTGGATCAGCGCCCGTTGCTGATTACGCGCCAGCAAGAGCAACGGCTGATCGAGCGGATCGAACGCATCGACAGCTATGCCGACCTGCAGCACGTGCAACAACTGATTCACAAGAATACCGGCGCGACGCTGCACATCGCGCCGGGCCCGAACGAGGTGCGCACCGTACGCGGCATCGTGATCGTGTTCGAGGATCGGCCCGGGCTGTGCAAGAAAGTGCGGCAATCTGTGCCGGCGGCGGTGCGGCGGTGCCTGAGCCTGCGGCCCGAGATCGCCTGGGCGATTCTCGATGCGCACGATCTGTTTGGCGAGGCATGAAAAAAGCCGGCATCGGCCGGCTTCGTGGTGGGTTACCTGCGGTACGGGAAGTGCGTCCCGATATGCCCGCCCCAGCCGCGACCGCCACGGCCGCGCCAGCTGCTGCGACCGAAGTCGAATCCCAGGCCAATCGAAATCGGTGGATACCAGTAGTTCGGCTGCTCGACATAGACAGGTTGCGGCACATAGACCGGTTGCTGCTGGATGTACACGGGCTGCTGCTGGACATACACGGGCTGCTGCTGCGTGTAGACCGGTGTCGAGTAGGTCGAGTTTGAATACGTGGTCGCGGGCAGCGGCGTCGACGTGGTGGTGGCGCCACCAGACGATGCGACACGTGCACCGGTACCGATGGGCACTGGCGTCACAGAAACGACACGCCACTGGCTTGGATCCGATGGTTGTGCGTAGCCTTGCTGGCTGTAGTACGGGCCCGGCGCGGCGCAGCCGGCCAGCGCGCCCAGAGACACGATAATGATGGCAAGATTTTTCATGGCGCTCCTCCTGATGCAGCCATCATACGAGCTTGGGCGCAAACCGGCGCGCGGTTTTACAGGCTGTTACAGCCCGCGCGGTGCGTCCCACTGGCTAGCCACTTCCCGAGAGTAATAATGACAATTGTCCCATTGGTACAGCGGCCGCCAGCGCCTGGTAGCCGGCGTCATTGGGATGCAGATGGTCGCCGCTGTCATACGCTGCTCTCAGACGCTGCGGCGCCGCCGGATCGCGCAGCGCCAGGTCGGCGTCAAGCAGCAGGTCAAAGGCCGCGCTGCTGCGCATCCATGCATTGACTGCCTGGCGCACGGCTTCGCGCGGCGGCGTTGAATACACAAAACCACTCATCGGCGGCAGCGTCGCCCCCATCACGGCGATTCCGCGCACATGGGCCCGCTCGATCAGTTGCTGGTAGCCGGCGATCATGACTTCGGGGCGGATCGGCGCCGATGGCGGACTGTAGACGATGTCGTTGATGCCGATGAGAATAGCGACAACCCGCACGCCCGAAGTGGCCAGGACGTCGCGGTCGAAGCGTTCGAGCAGGGCGCGGCCCGCGATCAATGTGTCGGGCGTTTCGGCCAGCATGCGGTTGGCGCTGATGCCGCGGTTGACGACGCCGACGCGGTTCGGGCCGAGTTCGGTGTGGAGGAGCCGTGCCAGCCAGTCGGTCCAGCGCCGGTTGGCGCCGGATGTGCTGCCCACGCCATCGGTGAACGAATCGCCTGCGGCCACCAGCACCGGTACGCCGGCAGCGATATCGACCTCGGTCAGGAACGGCCACGATGAAAATGCTCGCCCGACCGGCAAAGACGTGCTGGCAGCGTGGTTGCCCGGAGTCGACACATAATTGGCCTGGTACGCCGCGTTATGGATCGTGCAGGCCGGTGTTCTGCCCGGCAGGTACAGGCTGATGGCCAGGTCGGCGAATGGCGCCACGGTGAATGCAACCGGGTCGGAGAACGCGGGCGCCCCGGCGGGGATCGTGATGTCGGGCCGGCCGCCGAAGCGCAGCTGCCGGCTGCTGCC
>Ga0265797_10000772_pt1 | contig 58465 bp, 48 predicted proteins | sample P2T30metagenome_FD_192433 | JGI IMG/M metagenome (GOLD analysis project Ga0265797, IMG submission 192433) | Plant litter microbial communities from East Loma Ridge, Irvine, California - P2 T30 | ecosystem: Environmental > Terrestrial > Plant litter > Unclassified | place: USA: California... | reverse complement strand
GCCTCGTACTGTTCGAACGCTTAAGCGTAAATTCGATGCGATCTTAGATGATGAGGCGCTCGATCCTGCATTGCGTACTCGACTATCACCAATCTTACGTGGTGTAGCGATTCAGGCTCTCGAAGGAGCCGAAGCGATTGATGAGTTACACCATACCACTATGGCCTCAGCAGCTCGTTCAGCTCGAAACCTACAAAAGCGTACGCACCTACAACGTGGTGGTGTTCTTATAGGAGCACAATCACGCAAAATGGTGCGTGCGCGTGAGGATAATGAAGTAGATAAGGCACGACGCGTGATCCGACGCGATTATGAGGCTACACTAAAAACACGCACAAAGCAGATAATTGGCCATATTCAGCCATGCATCTGGAGGCCAATGTATAAGCAGTACCGCCTCAAGATTACACCGATTTGGTGCACTGTGATAGATCAGTTATTAGATAATAGATGGAGCCTGAAGAAGGTTATCATTGAGCATAGATAATCGTTGAGCTGACCGGCACTCGCTTGCGAGGGCTTATGCGGCAGGCGGAGCCATTGCCGGCACGATTATTCGCTTCCCACCCCTCCCAAATGCCCAGAAACACCCCCACCGACGGCCTCTCGCTTACTCATTAGATGCACAAGGATGACAGGTCAAGAAATTCCACATGTCATCAAACTACTGCTATGCTGCCGATGTATCCAAGTGGAGCACTGCTGCATGACACAATGGTTAGAGCAATATGCAAGCGCTTGGGAGCTTGGCTAAATGTATCGGTCGTGGCTGGGTTCGGAAACGAGTCGCGAATCAGTTTCGGTAGACGAGCGTATTTTCCCATGGCTCAGGAGTCGAGGCTGCAGGTTGCAGCAGTAGTCTCTCGCTACCAGGCGATGCATGTCATTCTGCATACCGATGAAAGCGCATTGGATTGGCTATCTTGAATCACGATGATACAGGTGGATGGCCTTGTCTTGGCAGATGATAATGTTGCTCCAAAGCATATAGGCCGCTATTTATCAGACACGTGATCAGGCATTTACATAGGTGCGGTACGGTACTCCGCGTTTAGAAGAAAGAAAACATACTCCATATCCGAAGTCATTACTCCCATACACCAACGTCCAAATCAATCAGTCCATTCAAGCAGCCTTCCCTTCGCCAATCAACAAGTCCTTCTCCATCAACATCACACTATCCGAGCGCTTAGCCTCGACCTCCGCCTTGATGCTCTGCCCGCCGACCTCTCCCTGCGGCTTGCCCAAGTTCTGCGCGATCTCAGCGCCTGCCAGGCGCCCGAAGGTCATGGAACGCAAGCATGACGTAGCTGGTGGGTATTCGTTATAGAACAGGCCGGTCATCTCACCGGCGGCCCAGAGACCGGGGATGGGCACATCGTTTGTGCTGAGCACACGGGCGTGGAGGTCGGTCTTGACGCCGCCGTATCTGAGAAGTATCAGTGAAGGTCTTGGATTGGAGGCTGAGAGATGCTTACGTGAAGGTCAGATTGGATGTCATGGGGTAGCCGTAGAACGGCGCCTTTTCGATCTTCGTTGCCCAGTTGGTCTTGTTGACTTTCAAGCCTGTGGTGGCCTTGCCATCCAGCTTCATCAGATCGAATTCTTTGTCGTTGACGGCCGCGTTGTATTCGTCAACAGTCTTCTTCAGAGCCTTAGGGTCCAGGTTCATCTTCTTGGCAAGCTCTTCGATGGTGTTTGCCTTCTCTGGTGGCTGATCGGTGGTGTCGTATACCCAGCTTCCCTTGAATCTCTGCATGATGGTGTCGTCGGTCACGAAGAAGCAGGACATGTCCTGATCTCTCCAACACTCGAGCGCGATCATCTCGAACGTGGCGAAGAGGTGACGCTTGCCCTCATCGTAGAAGCGGTCACAATTCTTGTTGACTACAATGCCGTAGTTGTGACCCCAAATCACAGCATCAGGCTTCTTGGCTCTGGTGTCGACAAGCTCGCAATGCATGCCGTCGAAAGAGCCCGCAGTGCCGGCACCGACTTCTAGACACATTCTCAGGCCTGCACCTTTGTTGTACTTTAGGCCAGGTGCGATAAGAGGAAGTTTGTGTGAGTCGCGACCGATGTATCTCGCCAACATCTCTTGGTTGCCTGGTTGAACGTTCAGCAATACATCGACGGAGCTGGCATGTAGTAGACTTACCCTCGAATCCGCCACACGCAAGGACGACATTGGGTGCGACCAAATCATGCAACAAACCATCCGTCTTACGGACCTTCAATCCTCTAATGGCCCCAGACTCTTCAGTCAGTAGCTTAATGGCTTCGGTCTGATAAAGGATATCACAATCCTTATATCCTCGCATGTGTTCAAACAACTTCGCAATGATGGCCTTTCCACCACCTTCCGGGAAGACAAAGTGCTGAGCGGTCTTGAACTCCAGCAGCACGTTCGGCTCGTCGTGGTGCACGAACTTGACTCCATGTTTCTCAAGGTACTTCGCCGAGATAGGTGCCTCCTTCTCAAGCTTGTGGCAGTACTCTTCGTCCGCCAGACCATTGCTGACCAGTCTCATCTCCTTGACCCAATCTGCGTCGAAGTTGAGGTCTTTGTCCAAGCGAAGGTAGGCCATGGTCCACTTGGAAGCGCCGCTTCGTTCGCCCTCGCGGCCGACTTCAACAAGGGCTACTTTGCCTTGCTTGCCGTTCTTCGAACATTCTTCCAAGAAGCTTAGGGTTGCCATGCAGCCTGCGAAGCCACTGCCGACGACGACGAGGTCGTAATTTGTACTGGAAGCCATGATGATTAAGTTGAAGAGTAAATTTGATCGTACACGATACTTTGAATTGATTCTGTCTCAATGAAGAGGAGAGAGTGCCTGCCTCCTAAAGTCCAAGACCAGGCATACATATACCCTGCTCCACCTCTAGAGCTCATGTAGGTAGCATTCGAGCTCCAGATGTCCGAACTGCTTGTGTTGCGGGGTTTGAGCTGATCATTGTCGGTTCCTGAAGTCCAAGTCTCTCACCACCATGGGAGACGTCTGTATACTTTCGGCAAGACTGACGGTGGCTTCATTCTGGGCAGACTGCAGTGCCTGCTCCTCACGATGGCCGCGATGAATTCAGGCGGGGTAATGCGAGTTGTATACCAAGGGACCCAAAGTCGAGATCGCCAGCTAGGCAGGCAGGAGTGCCCTTGAGATCCATCGCCAGGGTATAGGCCGGTAATGAGTGTGCTCAAGGTCTCGAAGTACTCTCTACTTGCCATTTGCGGAGCAAGCTCGCACCTGGGCTCAACGGTAAAACCGGCGTAGCAAGGGTCTAGTAGGTGCCTTGAGCTAGTAGCAAAGTGTAAATTGATCATACTGCAATCAAGCATGGAACATTGATGGACATGTGCATGCACTGAAAGAACAAACATATTACTCAAGATGTTGTAGTATTACATGTAATACAGGTTGGAAGGGAACTCGAAACGATAAGCGTAAACCCTAATAAGAAGGCAAGCTGGAAGCTGGTCTGTGCATCGCGCGCCATCCATCATCGCATAAAGTTACAGTAACCGACTTCAAACGAGATCGCTGTCGCTGTCGCAAACGACCAACCACACACATGCGCATTCACCACAACCACCTCGCCCTCTAAGCCATTCAGTCGGATTTGTTCGCTTGCACCACTCCGGACTCTTCCCGATACCGTCCTGCCATTCACCAAGCCCAAGCGTCGCCACACCGAAACGGACATCCCAATTCATTCAAGACCCTTGAAGTGAGGGCGCGCGAACATAATACTGCGCCGGAGTAAAAGTCGGACAATACCACTGTAGCGCCGTAAGGCGCAGTCGCGAGGATGAGTGATCTGGACAAGTACGCGCGCGCAATCAACGTTCTGCGAGCAAGTTCCTGACACACAGCAGGCACATAGAACAGCTTCGAGCATGTCGCCCTATACCAGAAGCGCAAGTGCGCGAAGTCTGCTACAAGGCTAGGGAGCTGCTGATTGAAGAGGGCAATGTGGTCAGCGTGGATGCGCCGGTGACGGTAGGCTTGTCTGTGCTGCGCACAAGGTGAAGACGCTGCTGACTGGGATCGGTGACAGATTTGCGGTGACATCCACGGTCAATTTCATGATCTTATGGAATTATTCCGTGTTGGCGGCGATGTACCAGATACGAATTATCTCTTCATGGGTATGTGTTTGCCCAGCTGGAACTACGCAGACGCGAGCCGTGCTGATTGACGATAGGCGATTTCGTCGACCGCGGCTTCTATTCCCTCGAATCATTCCTACTTCTTCTCTGCCTCAAGGTCCGATACCCAGACCGAATCACGCTTATCAGAGGCAACCACGAATCACGACAAATCACGACTGTCTACGGCTTTTACGACGAATGTTTGCGCAAATACGGCAGTGCGAACGTGTGGAGATACTGTTGCGAGGTCTTTGATTATCTCGCTCTTGGTGCGCTGGTGCAGGGAGCTGCAACCGATCTGGAACCATCCGACTCTTCATTCGCAGATCCCTCTGCGACACAAGCTTCCATCTCTTCGGAAGAGCAGGCGGAATGGGAGATCGAGATTCTAAATTCGACCGGTCAGATTGTCAACCGCTTCCCACGCCAAAGACAGCAGCAAGAGTATTCACAGCTTTCAAACGCACCCTCGTCTCCTGGTCAGTCACCTTCTGCTACAGGGCCGCCTGGTACAGGAGCATCCAGCTCAAGCAAAGGCTCAACTGGCAACCAAGGCGGCGCTGTGCTGTGCGTTCACGGCGGTCTATCACCGCTGATCGACAGCATCGACAAGATCCGTCTTCTTGACCGCAAGCAGGAAGTGCCCCACGAAGGCGCCATGTGCGATCTTCTCTGGTCCGATCCAGACGAGATCGATGGTTGGGGACTCTCACCACGAGGTGCTGGATTCCTCTTCGGTGCCGACATCGTCAAATGCTTCAACCACAAAAATGATCTCAGCCTTATCTGCCGAGCCCATCAGCTTGTGATGGAAGGCTTCAAGGAGATGTTCGACAGCTCCATCGTCACAGTCTGGAGCGCGCCAAACTACTGCTACCGCTGCGGCAACGTCGCAGCAATCTTGGAGCTCGGAGAAGACGGCTCGAACGCAGGCTACAACGCCCGCGGAAACGGCGATGCGAACCGCTCAACGGGTGTTCTCCAGCCGAGAGAACAGGAGCGCAAGATGGGACCAGGCAGGCGGTACAGGGTCTTCGAGGCCGCACCGCAGGACTCGAGAGGCATGCCGGCGAAGAAGCCGGTTGCGGACTACTTCCTGTAATTTCGTCCAGCCACACCCAGTCAATGATAGATGGCGCATGGCTTTGTGTACTTCTTGCGATGAATTTGCTGATACCCACATATAACATACAAAACCATAGCTTGGCGTCAGAAGCCAGATACTGAGAATTACTACATATCCCAAGGCGCCTTCTTATGCATTCTTGATCTAACCCAAACACCGTGCTAAAAGAAAGGAAGCGATAGAGCCAAAAATGGAAACCGTATGGACAAATGAAAATCGCTTGACTTCTTCCCGCCTCGTCACACCCCAGCAACATACTCAGGATCAACCTTGCTCTGCTTGAACAAGCTCTTGCCCCTCAACCACTGCCTGTAGGCCTTGTATCTCTTCTTGTTGCCATCCTCATCCGTGACCGTGAGTGGCTCCTCCCTGCCAGCCACAAATTCCTCGAAATCGCGCAAATCCTGCTCGTCAACCTGGTCCTCCGCGCCTTCAGTCCCTCCTTCCTCCCACCGCAGCTCATCGCCCATAGCCTGCGGCAGCGCGGACCCGTTGCGCTGCACGTACTCCACGTACTCGATGTTCGCATCCGACGGCAGGTCGGACATTGTTACGAGGGGTAAGGTGAGAGGGTGCGTGATGTAGCGGCTGTACTCTGCGGCTTCGTCTTCAGTGACGCTAGGGTTCAGGGACTGCGTGTGGAACTGGTTGAGAGTCCACAGATGCATTTGGGCTTTGTCGGCGGCTGTGGTGCGCAGGCTGGAGGACAGGCTGGGGTCGAAGGATCTGTCCATTGCGGCGCCGGGGAGTGATAGTCGCGTGCTTGTGTCGCGGAGGATGCTGGGCTTCTCATCGCCCGGGGCAGTTGGAGGGCGGAGGTTGTCTCGGGGAGACGTTGAGCCTGGGTATGGCTCGGAAGGATCGATGATCTTGACACCCTTACGCGGCGCTCTTTTGTCGGGAGAGTCTTGGCCTTGCTGGCGGTGTTGTTCGAGGCGAGGTTTGAAGGGGCTGAAATCGAATGCTTTGGCGTCGCGGCTATGAGGTCGATCGGGCAGGTAGCGGTTTGTGTTGTTCATCCGGAAAGGATACATTTTGAGGAACGACGATAGCGTGTATGGGCGGTAGTACTCCATCCAGTAGTCATCGTAGTCATAGACTTTGTCTGTGAATTGATTGTTCTCGGGATATTCCACTGGCGGCAGTTCGCGTGGCTCGAGGAACGCTGGTGTATACCACAAGAAGTAATCGCGCCGTGGGCGTTCAAGCCATGCTCGTGGATCTGAGTGGTGCAGGTAGTAGTCGGTGACAAGATCCCAGAGCATTGGTTGGCCCTTGGCCCAGATGTAGTTTCCAAGGAACAGATTGTACGCTTCTTGTCGTTGATTATCGAGGAAGGAATTGTGGTAGTAGCGCTTGAAGCTCTCGACCATATCACGCGAGTGGCTTTGCCAGTGGTTCAGCTTGCGGTATGTCGCCATCGTATTGACAAGATGTGATCCTCCGTACTGCACTGCGATCGTGTCTCCGTGATCGTGAAACATGTGCGTGAACAGGTTGATGGCGTCGGTGTCATATTCGACCTCGCCCGCCCCCAAGACACCCAGAGCTTGTAATTGCTTGCCGAAAGCACATTTCCCAATGACGAATTGCGCTGCGTTAGTACGATCCAAACAGTCGACGCAATTCGTCCGCGCAATACCGTTCTGAACCTTTGGCTTGTCGTAGTCTGCGTCCCCGTTATGGAAGAAGCCTGTGACGTTCAGAATCTCTTCAGCTATCACCTCGAGATTGCCGATGACATCTCCACCGCGAGTCTTTGATGCTCGGCTCATATCGAATGCTTTATAATATATCTTCTTGTCCTCTGGCAAAGATTGGTTCAAGAATTCAACACAGTGCTGGAACTCGTAGAGCAATTTCGACTCTCGCGGTGTACGCTCTCGAGACTTGATCAAGTTCAAGACGTAGATGGGACATCCGTAACGCTCGAAGAGGTTGTCAAAGTGAAGCGCTGCGGGCTGATAGAACGGATCCTGAAGGTTGAGATCAATATTCGGTTTGGGTGTCACTCCGGTGTTGTCCTGGGTCCAGTAAAGCGGTATGCTGCCCCTGTGATGCACATACGATGTCCATGTCGGGTTTGTGAACAGGCGAGGGCCTGGGGCGTGGAAAGAAGTAGTCAACATCTCTGACACGATTTGTTCGGTCTCAACGTCGTTTGCCACATAGCCCATGTCGTTGATGCCACGCTTCAAAAAGCGAGCACCTGCGAAGAAACGAGACCGTCGTCCAATGATGGTGATGTAAACTGAACGTCCAAATATGTCGAGAGCTGCTTGATCGATGAATCCGTGTATTATTGGTAAGCACCAATCATGAGGTCGTTTCAGAGCATTTCTTGCGGGTTTTAGAAGGTGAGAGTTCCACACAAACATGCTGTTGAAGTCGTGGCCACAATCATATTTGCCTTCATTCAAAGATGTTCTCTGGCGTATGATATTGTGCTGCAATGACCGCGTGATGTTGTACGAATAACTGAAGTAGAACGAACGCGTCAGATCGAGATTGCTGAGGATACCGAGGAAACGAGTCTCTTCAGGATTGCGATTGCTGGAGAATCGAGAACTTGAGCCGGTCGACAATGGAATGAGCTCAGTGCCGTCGACTTGGTAGACATAATGCCCTCCAATCATAGCGACCTGTTGGCGCTTGGTGATGATCAGCATATAATATGATTCCGTGAACCGGATAAAACCCAGTAGGCCCCAGAAGACACATTTGAGCCGGAGGCCACCAGTTGCCTTGTTGCCTACGTCGATGCTGGTCAAGACTTCATTTAGTTGTTGCCGTTCGTAGATGGTGTTGTCTTCGAATATGCTTATTTGGCCAGGTGCAGAGGTACGATCGACACGCAGCAACTTGAACAGATTGTCGTTGATGTCGGCACCGGCGATCCAGTATCTCGTGCTTGTTTCATAGAGTGTGAATTTGTGTATGCGATGAGGAGCATCACCATCCGTGTGTTCCGGGATTTCTGTCTCGTCGATGTCGGTAGTGGAATGACCACATTCCTCAGGAGAAAAATCACCACTCCTTAGTTCTTCGGCAGTGGCTCCTACACGCGGATACAGTGGCGGGTCGTCCGGGGTGGGAAGCAAGTCGCTGCTTGACTCCCCCGAACGGCCTAGAGCAGCACCTTCCACTGCCGTGCCTCGAGTATTGCTCACATCGTCTGCAGTTGCTTGGCGAGTCGATGCATTTCTGACGAGAGCTGGGCGTTCGTACGCCGGTGACTCTGGCCGACTAGCTGGAACCTCATACTCACTGTGCGTGCTGGGTCCAGCATCTACAGGCCCTTGGTCCATGATCACACTGGCTCGCGGCCTAGCTGAGAATCGTCTTAGGCTCTTACACTCATATTCAAGGATCCTAGAAACACGACTTTAGGCTCGTATGAAGTGGCGTCCGAGGGTGAATTGAGCAAGTCTTTCGCGGCGCTGCGAGGATAGAGGCGTCTCTCTTTAGATCTTGAAGCTGTTTCTCAGGAATTCGTTGGCGTAGTAGGCTTGCCCGGCAATTGTATATCTTGAATGATCCGGTGGCTGATGATGATGCTTGGTATGGACTTCACTGCATGTGGAAGTCGGCAAGTGGGGTCGACGCAGTTGCTCGCTTCCACGTTGTCCGGGGCTTCCAAGCATGTGACACGGACGGCGCGGATAACCAAGGACGCCATCATTTAACTTGCCCGCCCCATTGTCTCTACCACTTCACCACTACCGCGCTGCACTCCGTCACTGGCAGTCGCATTCACAACCTCCTTGACGCGCTCACGAGAAAATGCCTCCTTGAAGAGCGTCCGCGTTCCGAGCACGAAACAGCTCTCCAGGCACCTACCAACGACCTTCAGATACAGCAATCACTGGATCACTCACGCTGGACCCTTGATAGAACGATAGAACGTTGACCACTTCAACCATGGACACTTCGACGATTTCAAACGCTTCAATTGTTCCCTCTGCGATGGATTTCCTTATGGTGTTTCCGCGCCTGGCGCAACGAGCCGGACTATATCTCCCGGACGCAGTAGAGGATATCATGGACAAAGTGTGGAGTGGAGGAAGTACAATCGCACAAGCCACGGCTGAGGACATTGCGGCCAACATCACATCTACAAATATCACCAGCGCAACTGTGCAGGAAGCTATTGCGCAAACCACGGCGGATGGCATGCAAGCAGCATTTCAAAGAGCTTGGGTACAGGGAACTACCACAGAAGGATCCTCCATCTTTGGCATGATTCTACAAACGTTTGGGAGAATCAAGAACTTCGGAGGCATCTTTACCTATCTCACCTCACGGTGGGCACTGGCGACGTTCACTGCTGCTATCATTTTGAACCGCGCACAGTTCTATGCTTCCTCGCGTGAGCATCTGCGCCTGAACTGGTATGTCCGTATGGGCGTGTATGCGGTGCCAATTGGAGCTATACTTCGGCAATTGATCATAGTCCTGGAAGCTCTTCGTTGCCAAACGTCTCCGGATTTTGCTTTACTGCGATACGGCGATCCTTTGAAGTCGCTGTCTCTCGACTTTGGTGGTGATGATGACTTCCTCTATAAGCTCAGCTCTACCCTGCTCTTCTGGAAAGATGACGTTGCCTGCTGTACTGCACGAAGCATGTCAATACCAGCACTGGACGGCGACACTACACATCTCCGTGGTTCCATGTCTTTCCTCTTCGTATTCTTTTTGACTCTGTGTGCGAGCCAGCTCTTCGAGACTCTAGCATGCGCTCTACAAGGACGACAACCCGTACCGGAGACCGGCATGACCATCTTCGAGCACTCTCTTGCCTTCGCTGAATGTGAAGCTATGATCAGCAGCGCTCTCGGTTTTGGTTTCTTCGGCATCCCGAGGTCCAATGATGCAGCTAGCTCCAGCTCATCAGAAACTAGCGGACCTCTATACACCAGAGCGGAGATACTTCAGCGTCTGAACGTTCCACCAGAAGTCCTTCTAGTTTGCCTCATCTCCTGCTTCAGTCATCTAAGCAGTGCCCTACTAGCTGTTGGCGGCTTGCGAGAAAAGGTTCGACTGGTCAACACCGGAATCTGGGCGTGTTGCTACATGTCTGCCTTTGTCTGGAGTTTTGCGAGGATCTTCATGTCTCCGATCGAAAGCGTCAACGATCTTGGTGTACTGCGATTCCCAACCGTCTGCGTAGTCGGCTTCATTCCTCACTTGGTGATCCTTGTTGGCATCTTATTCTGCAGTGCAATGTACGGTATGGCGCTCGTCTTGACTGCTTGCAATGTCCCAGACGAGGTCGCATCGGGAATGAGCTTTAGGCAGCGCTTTGGTTGGGCATACCAAAACTTGCAAGCAAACATACAATTCTCGCAGGCCTCTGCCATTCGCATCAAGATGTCGGAGGACTTTTACACAACGCTGCTGAAAGTTGGATTCAGTATACTTACTGCAGCAAGCGAAGCGGTCTATCTGAACGAAGGAAGCCGAATCCACGTTGCGCAGATGACCTGGCTCGAACGAAAACGTATCGACGAGTTTGTAGTGCGATCAGACATTCGCAAAAGGTCTCCAGTTCCGGCCGAGCTTCTTGGTGAAGAGATCGCTCGAGGAGTGGACTTCATCGATCACGAAAATGCTGCATTTGGCCTATCTCCCTATGCACGCGAGCGCAAGTCTAGACCGAAAGGAAACGAGGCCGAGCGAGCCAACGCCACGGAAATCGACAGCGGGCTTGGTATCAAGCAAAAGCGAAGCAGAATGCATTTGACGGGCGACTTCATGGTCGGAATTTTCTGGCTCTCAGTCAGCTTGCAAGCGAATCTGATGCTCAGCACTCTACAGAGGCTAGGTATTTCACGTCGGCCGACGTGGTTGCTCAAGGCCGCTGGTTTGACAGACGACCCAGCTAAGATGACTTCAATGCGCCCAACCAGGGCCGCGGACAACTTACAGTTCTGGATGGTCGGACCCGATGGCGATCTGGGCCTCCCGAAAGACCGCAATGTTGATGTCGAAGCAGAGATGAGAAGGAAGCATCAGCGCACTGGCACTTACTCGACGGAGGAAGCACTTGGCGAGAATGTGTATAGCTGGTGGCGCAGTGGCGGCTGGTTTGGTGATATTGACAGCAGTGGCGACTACTCACGAGCCGTGGACGATGATGACGATACCACGAGCATGATTTCCATGTCCTCCAATGCGAGCGTAGCTGACGATTGGTCGGATGTGGAGGAAGAGAGTGGCCGCAGGACCCCGACTCAGCGCGACCCGTACGCTGATCGGAGCAGGGAGGTCACACCATCAACTGATGGTGGCTTAGATGTCGGTCTGCTGTCAAAGCTATTGAACCCACAATCCGCTGCTGAGCGCGACGAGGCTCGCTTGCTGTCCTACAGTCTGCAGGCCGATCGCCCAATGACACGTGCGCAGTTCCGACGCACTACAGACCGCCAACAGGCCCAGCTTCTTCGTAGCTCTGCAGCTGTCCATGGCTCGTCTGAAGACGAAGAGCGCGACTTGGAGCAGTTCATCCTGACGCAACGCTCTAAGGGCAATGCCAAGGCGTCGCAAGCAACTGGGAGCTGGGAAAACGGCGGAGAGGGCATGGGTGAAGGCGGACCACAGTGCGTTGTGTGTCAGACTTCTCCTCGCACCGTCTTGGTTTGGCCGTGTGGCTGCTTGAGCATGTGTGACGACTGCCGTTTGGGATTGGCCGTACGGAGTTATTCCAAGTGCATATGTTGCAGGACGGACGTTGCTGCCTACTCGCGGTTGTATGTGCCTTAAGCGCAGTGCAATATTCTTTTTTCGATGGCGTCTTTAGCGATACAATGGATCTCACTTCTTCAATGGTTCACGGTGATGGTTCTTGCGCACAAATTTGTGTACCAACGATCGTTTCGTCGACCTCAATTTCAGAGCAAAGACATATGAGCTTTTACTCAACATGGACAATGCTGTAGAGGTACAAATCTCAAATAAGCGATGCAACCCCAGCTCTAGTGATATCGAAATGAACATCTTGCTTCATTATATCAAGCCATGTGCGACTTTCAACATCACTACATGCAATCTGATCACTCTAATTACAAAAGACCAAGCACAAGGCTTCTATCTATTGCGAGATGTCTCCCATCTAACCCCAGACCCTATTTTGATAATATTCAATGATCTCCCTCGATTTTGAGGACGGACCAATCCCTGCTCCTGCGTCGGAGACTCAGATCCAACCTAACCCACAATGCACAAGCGCAAGAAGAGATCGATCGTAGCGCGGGATCATGAGATCCCTCATCTCGAACCATAACGTCATGCACCTGACCTTTCTGAAGGCCGCCAAAGGCACTAGATTGCAATATGCCAAATGATCACTTTGCGATGGAAGGCTCTGCTTCCAGCTTCTCTGCTTCATCCCATCGACCACCATGAGCTGGATCCCCGTCCCGGACTTTGTGCATCATGCGCTGCACTCGACTCTCACGTCCACGCCTAGGCCTGGCTTGAAACCGATTCCTGGGACGAGCCCTTTGACCATCGAGGCGATTTTGTGCCCCGTGATTCTATATTACTTGGCGCTTTTGTTTCTGCCTCCGCCGCCACCTTCGGCGCTCGACAAGACGTCGATACGTATTCTGCGGAATGTCTTAGCGATCTTAGCGGCCTTTCTGTTCCTGCGATTGCCTCTGGCATACCATGTGCCTCAGAGTATTGGTCTCACGTACCAGTTGGGACTTGTCGGCTTATATGGTGGACTGAGAGTTCTCGACGCGTTCTATGTGAGCTATTATCTTTTCGGTCACGTTCCGCGAAGGGTCCGCTATGTTCACAAACCCCGACCGGAGACTCCTCGTGGCGAGACTTTACCGAGACCATGGGCAGATGGCGGCGCCAATGGAATCCTGGACATGCCCATGGAGTCAAGCCTGGGGAGGAAAGCCCTTAAGAACCAGTTGAAGAAGTCTACAAATTCCCACGCATCTGGAAACGACAGCTCTTCCCTCAGCAGTGCCCGCGAGGACGAGCTACTAGCACCGACAAGGCCTCGCAGGCCGAGCATTCAACGTGGTGTCTGGCGTTCTGACATGGTCGAAAACATGGACAATGATTCTTTCACACAGCGACTGAGTACCGACGACAGTTATACCGTCATTATGCAAAAGATGATACAGGGTCCTAAACCCATCCCGGTCACCGAGTCTGCTGAAACAGAAGACGATTGGCCTCACAGCTTTGCAGGCCGCGCATCGTGGGCTCTTGAACTGGAGCTATCCATGCGAGGCGTGGGATTTACCTGGACTACAGCCGATGTTCGTCACACAAGAAAGACATGGCTACCCACAGTGCAGAACCGGGTACACTCTATATTATTCAACGTCGGGCCTGTGATGGTCGTTGCGTTTGCCCTCGTCAAGACTGCATACGTCAAGCGGATCGCACCATTGCTACAGAGCCCTTATCCACCCGACTCGCCTTTCGATGAGCTCTCTTACCCTGAACAATACATCCTCACGGCAGCACTGGGTGCATTCCTGATGGCGGCTTTCTCGCTCGGCCATTCGATGTTCGCAATCATGCTAGCTCCACTAGCCCCATCTCCTCTTGCCTTCTTCCCGCCACTCTATACCACCAGAGTCTGGGACATCAAATCAGCACGCCACTTCTGGTCTTTCGGCTGGCACCGCTTGTTCGCGCGTCTCTTCCTCGTGTGGGGCGTGTGGCCTGGCGAATGGCTTGAGCGGAAACTCACAGGCAAAGGTCCGGAGGATCGTGCAGATGTTGGAAAAGTTCTGGGAGGGTTCTTCAGCTCAGCTTTGGTTCACTCTTTTGCTGTTAGAGGTACATTGGGCGGAAATTGGAAGGATGCTACCGGTGAGGCCAAGTTCTTCGCTCTGAACGGTGTGGCTGTGATTTTCGAAGAGGCTGTCAAGATCATGGTGAAGCGTTCGAGGAAGAGCCGCGGTGCGAAAGAGTCGCAGTGGTATGATGCGTGGATTGGTAGGGTGTGGTGGATTGCCTTGCTCTTGACGACTGGCAGGAATTTTGCCAGAGGCTGGACAAAGGCTGGTCTGGTCAGAGAGATGGCTTTCATGTAGCCTGTTGGATTTGGGCTTGATGATAGATAGAATGAGTAAACGATATGCTATGTACCACTCTTGTGTGTTTCAGTGTTACCATAGTTTCAATCACCGGATTGGTCAACATCATTGTTTACCAAGGGTAAGTCTGCGATCAAACTCTCCGACATGGGACGGTCACCCAGTCGATGGAAAGTTCAATTTACCGACCCACAACAGATAGAAGCATCTTGGGGTGATCAACATATAATTTGTCGAAGGTAGACCCAATCCCCTGTATGATTCGATTCCGCTCGCATGGCCGGATCATTCATCGACATCAAAACCATCCTTTCGTCCCTCCGACTTAACCATAGTCAAACAACAAAAATTACAATCTCAATCAACGTAACAATCCCTGTCCCATCTCAACACAAAGAACAAAAGTATTCGCATCCGCTCCCATAACTTGAGAGCAAAAAAAACAAAAAGATCATATTGAACAGAGTGGGGTTCGACTGTAAGAGCAATTAGTATAAAGTCGGGTGTGAGGAATCGAATTGATTAACTTACACCCACGCTCTTTCGAACTAGCGAATTTGGTTCATGAGAAAACCTAAAGCTAGCGCCTTAACCACTCGGCCATCTGTCCGTGCTCATTCGCGACGTCTTCGTGCAACATATACCTGGTTTGGTTGACCAGGATGTCGGGCGAGCAGGAAACGAGAACATGTACAAGAAGGAGCGTTGTATAGTAGAAATCTCGCGAGGTTGGATCGGATGACGTAGTTCCAGCACAATAAGGGAGTGCTGCCGTCCAAGTCGTTGGATTGTTGTATACTAAGATTGTTGCAAGCTATGTCGAAATTCGGCGGGATGTTCATACACAAGATGAAGATCAAAGCTGTTCTCAATGCACCCTTCTGTTTTCAATGACAGTGATGTAGCATCACTGGACAAGAGAGCGCTTTGTTGAGAACATTCATTATAGCACTCATGAACGACCTAGGGTGCATCAGAATCGAAAGCCCCCACAAAACTATACCTACTCAATGAACCCACTTCTTCGCAGCATCCAGTATAACCTCAGCAACAATACCAGGCTTCGTAGCACACCCGCAATGTCCCACATCCCTTTCAACAATCTCCCACTCCACGCCAGACCCATCGATAAACGCCTGCGCCGTCTCCGGCGTAAATGTGCCATCCAGCATCGCCTTGAGCCAAATCCTGCGTCCATCAAGAGCACCCTCAGCCCAGAGAGGCGGCAACACTGGAGTCGTGATGCACTGCTCCGCGTGCGGGATATGTGTCTTTGCCAGAGCTTCTTGCTCGGAGGGATCGGCGTCATTGAAGAGGTGAGGGATGATGGGGTCGAAGACGAAGAGGCCAGGTGCAGGCTAAACAATCGAATCGTTAACATCCCTTCATGTCAGAAGTGCAGAGTAATTGGTTCGACATACGACATTCGCCTTGACAAACGGAGGCCAAGCGCCACCCATATATGTCAACTGGTCCACGCCAGCCGGCACTGGAGCACAGCTCATGTACACGATGCCAATGACTCCGCCTTTCTCCCCGCAAGCCTCGCGATCAGAGAAGACCCATGACGGGCCATTGGTGCCAGTCTGCGAGCCGCCTGAGGAATAAGCGTAGACCAAGACTTGCTTGCCGGCGTCGAGAAGCGGCTGGATGTAGTTTTCCTGGACGTTGAGACCCATTGTTTCGGCTGTGTGAGCGTAAGGGTCCTTTGGGTTGGCGCTCGTGTGTGAGACGGCGACAGTGTCGTAGCCGGCATCGTGCAGGTATGGGCGTAGACGATCGAAGCAAGAAGCTTCGGTGCAAGCACCCGGGATTAGGACAATCGTCGGTTTCTCAGCCATTGTGTCTTCGTACGATGGTGATTTTTTGTGTCGAAAAATCGCTTGGCCAGCGTCACCAGTCTTATCAACATTGCAAGCTGACGACAATGCCGCGCCCTGTTGACTGACAGTGCAGCCGTGCAGTAATTTATGCAAGCTTACTCCTTCGTGTATGCGGCTGACGACCAAAAAGACGCTAGGGCACATTAGAGCTTACCAAGCTGATGTGGCTTCTGACTGCGTACAAGCATTTTATGATGCCTCTGAGGCATCATACCATGACCCTACGCAAGCCACTGGTACCACCGAGCACTCTACGGCCTGTCACCGCATCGCGCCCAGCACCGCTCTCCCATTTGCCAGCTCGGCTCCCGCCGCCTTCCTCCAACCATCCCTTCGCACCTTCTTCCTCCTCTTCCGCACTGCCCTCCATAAAGGCTTCTTGTCGCGGATGCTCACCTTCAACCCACCTGAAAATACAGGTGTAGCAGTAAACGTAACCTGTCTGGGCAGCTGTGGCAGTCTTGACTTCGGAGACGCAAATCGGGCAAACGGATGTAGTATTTGATGTCTCATCTGTAGCACGAGCTGGTGCTGGAACGGTGAGGATGGGAAGGTGTGTGATGCTGGATATTGGGGGTCCGGCAATGCCAGAGTCACGTCTCATGGCAGACTTCTCAGGCTGGTCCTTCTCGTTGTTTTCGTTCTTTTCGTTGCGCTTGGATGACGGACGTGGCACTGACAGGCCAGATACTGTCGGCGGAGGTAGCTCGAGGCCTTCATTTGATCGACGCGACAGCTGTCGTGCAAAGTCCGAGTTATACCACCATTCCAAGAACTTGAGCGCAAAGATCGAGGTCGGCAATAGAATCTTCAGGCTGCCGAAAAGACGCGGCATGATAGTATCAGTCACAATCCGTCGGCTGAAGATGGAGTTTGTTTGGCCTGGCCTTGCGCCTGGCCGTGTAGGTGCTGGTTTTGGTTGAGTTGCAAGATCAATTGCTCTGTGATCCGCACCGTTCATACGGCGAATCCGTGAGCCTATCATCCAAAGCCAAGGCGAGTGGTATTTAGATCCATCGAAGAGGTATGCCATGTTGAAAGCCAACAGCGAGAAGTAATACGCAGCGTTAAGGCTCGGGTATACCTTTCGCAGAAACCACTTGTACAGCCAAAGCAGCCGCTGCTTCACAGTGCCCTCGGTGGGATACCTGTCTCGATCCTGGTACGAGGGCCCGAGCAGGTTCACACCAGAAGCGTGTATCTCGTATGCTTCGTCCAGCTTCCTCTTGATGTACGGCAGTCCAACCATGATTGCCAGGTTCTTCCACACATCTCCATCTCTGAGTTTCAATGTCTCTCGGATCTCGCTGGGCGCGCCCAGTTGTGCTCTTGGTACCTCACCGCCTTTCACCCTCAATACCCTCTCGCGCTTCAGGCCATAGAAGTTCTCTGTGAAGCCACCGCCGTAGACTTTCAGGTAGTAGCGCTCGACGACCAAAGAGAGGAGCGCATATAATTCATCGAACGAGTTGAGGACGCGTAGCAGGTATCGTGGGTGTCGGTGTGTTGCGACGGCAAGCAGATAGCGAAGAGAGGGTGGTATGAGCGAGTTGAGTTGTTGCTCGGAAAGGACTTCGAAGAGAGATGGTTTCTGATCGTCAATGCCTCCCTGAAGGGAGGTCATGAATTCCATTTTGACTGGTAGTGTATTGAACGCGTTGTCATGTTCTTCTGAGAAGTAGATTGTGCAGCAAGGAAGGTTGGTTCGACACTGTTAAAGGCCGAGCATCAAGCAGCTGGCAGCAAGACCAAACCTCGGCTCCTTTCGCTTTCGCTGACTCGTGCCAACAGCCAGACATCGCGAGCGCGTCGTACTTTTGTTAGAGCCCAACTCTCGCATTGCCAACCGCGACCCGTCCACGACAGCGACAATGGCCTCCACCAACGGCGCGTCGATTGAGAAGTCCTACTTTGAGCACCAGCGTGAACTCCTCATCGGCGATGTCGCAGCCAGCCTGGAGAACGTACTGCAGAACATGAACAGGCTCAACCGCAGTTTGGAGGGTGTGATTGCGGTATGGCCTGGTCTTTAACAATGAACACACGAATATGACACTGATTTCAATGCGACAGGTCGGAAATGAGTTCAGCCAGGTTGAGGGTCTATGGTCACAATTCGAAAATGTGATGGCCAACCAGCCCGAAGCCCCTAAAGAAGATACCAGAGAGGGAGCACAAAACGAACGATCATGACCAGACGATAAGCACATTCAGCATACACGCGGGAAGGATTATCTCTGGAAAGATATTGCACATGCTTCTCATTATTGGCCGTCAAGAAAAGGAAGAGGAACACAAAAGAACCTGTCTAAAGAAGCTGTCGGCGCGTGTCTGGAATCCAGCCGCCTGGCCTCCTCAAATCGTCGTCAAGAAAAAACCTATACCCGCTCAAAACAAATCGACAAAAAAAGAAAAGAAACTCCCAATAACGATGCCCTTTGTTCAACGCCGGAACCCAAGCCACAGATATTCTCTCATACTGCGCACGAAAAAGCGCAGATATCCAACATCTCGCGTCAGCGCTGACGCCGACGGAGCTCCGACTTCACCTACTCGAGACAAATACAGTCAACAAAATGGGTTCAGCCGACACAGAATGATTTACAGAAGAAGGAAAGGGGAAAATGTATCAGCACGCCCTGCTTAGAGAATGCTGCACATCTTACTCTTCTTCTTCCGCGCTGGCATTGCAGTGCCTGGTCTTGATGAGCTGCCGGAGTTGGAGGTAGGCTCTGCTGCGACGTCCTGACCACGGACAGTGATGTCGATGGCGGTGTCGAAGATCTCGTGCACGCCGTTCATCTCCTTGGACGAGCACTCCATGTACTTTGCGCCCATCTTGGTCGCGACGGATTTGCCTTGCTGCTGTGTGACAGGGGTGAGGCCCTGTGTTTTGAGGAGCTCGATGCATGTGCGCTTGTTTCGGAGATCTGATTTGAGGCCACAAAGGATGATTGGAGTGGTGGGGCAGAAGTGGAGGACTTCGGGGTACCACTGGGAGGGGTTAGTTGAATACTTGCACGAGAGATATGTCATCAGAACGTACCTTGTCCAGAACGTTTTCCAACGAGTTTGGGCAGTCAATGGCGAAGCAGACGAAAAGCAGATCGGTCTCGGGGTAGGAGAGAGGTCGTAGTCTGTCATACTCTTCCTGGCCCGCAGTGTCCCAGAGCGCGAGCTCGACACCCTTTCCAGATGCCTTGTGCTCGACTTGTGTGATGTAGTTCTCAAAAACTGTGGGTACGTAGCGCTGGAGTACATGTCAGTATTTCCTGAAAGACATCATCTCACACCTTCCATCAGCCTGCACTCACCTCTGGGAACACGCCCTGGCTGTAGCTGATCAGGAGACACGTCTTGCCACATCCACCATCGCCGACCACCACGAATTTCTTGCTGTACTCCGGAGGCGCCGTGATGTTTGTGCGCGCGCTGCTGGAGGCAGTGGTGTTTACGGTGCCATCTGATCCTCGGGTGCTTCGTCTGTTGTAGCTGTCTGCGCGCGTTGTTGCAAAAGACCTGGCGCTGGCACTGTTCTTGCGGCTGACGTTGTCGTAGTTCTGGACGGCCTGCACCGACATGATGGGCGGAGAGACCGGGGGTGTGTGTATATGCGGTATGCTGCGAGGTGTGCTTGATGCTGTTGCTAGCTTCCTGCTGCTGGAATGGGGACGATGATGATATGCTGGGTCGGGTGGCCTGGAATGCTGCTTATGTGTGGGAGGTGTTGAAACGAATGTTTCTGTGGTGGTGAGACTGCTTCAGCAGCGAGTCGCTTGGACAAGGTGCCCCCAACATCGGGACGGTCGCGGTTGCCCCGAGCAACCAGCAGCCCAAGGTTGACCCTTGCCCAATCGAGGGCAGCTGGGGGGTTTTGGGTGACAATTTGGTGGAATATTAATAAATGGCCACGATGGCCAGGTGAAACGTGATGATTGCGGTGTTGCCTGACTCGACTAGCCCTACGAGAGGTTGGTATTCCAGTGAAATAGCATGTCCAGCCTCGTCAAATCTTCCATGCGCTGCCATAAGGCCGGCAGCGAGTTGTTCGACGCTCGATTCGATCGCCCATGCACTGCCAGCTCCACTCCACACTTGGGCCAGCACACGCAAAACGGTGATCTCTCCAGACCGAGAGAGCCTAAGTCAGCGTGTGCTTGAGCCACATGTGCACCCGCTTAACCTTAGCCTCATCCTCTTCCAAGAACTGAACACCGCCGCATATACGCGAAATACCGCCATGCCCGCGCTCTAGAGGAACAAGTGTCGTCACCGCAGTGCGTGCATGGAACAAACAGCGCGCTGACCAGTCCATCCCGCCCTCGCCAGCCCAAGACCAAGGAAACGCCCTATCACGCCTGTGTCATCTGCCTCTCATCCGGCGTCAAATGCCCCGCCAGATTTTCATATCACATATATGTCCCGAATTAGCAGCGACGAGCGCGCCTGGTCGCGCACGCCGTCGCCCTTCAAGGACCCGGATGCTGGACTGAAAGGCGTCGACCACTATCAGACTCGCCTGCCGCGATGGCGATACCGCATACGACAGTATCTGATTCCCATCGTCCGCGCGGAAACGCCGTCTCTCGCGGCCGTACAGCGGATATGTCGTTCCCCAGTGCTGGACTCTTACTTTGCCATGTCCGCTAATCTGGGCACGCACACCTTCTTCATGGCTGCGCTACCGATCTGCTTCTGGTGTGGTTATCCTGGTATCGGCATTGCGCTGGTGCATATGCTTGCTTTGGGAGTGTACTTCAGCGGCTACGTCAAGGACTTGCTATGTCTGCCACGGCCGCTTTCTCCACCGCTACAAAGAATCACCATGTCTGGTTCGGCTGCTTTAGAGTATGGGTTTCCTTCGACACATACAACGAATGCTGTGTCTGCTGCTGCCTTCTGCTTATACCAGCTGTATGGCGCCAAAGATGACATGTCTTCATCAACCTACAACATAGCCACTGGAGTTTTCTACTGCTACGCGTTGTCTATCAGCATCGGTAGAATTTATTGTGGCATGCACGGGTGGTTTGATGTTGCTGTTGGAGGCATACTCGGAGCTCTGATCACTTGGATGCGAGTGAGCTTGGGCCCCATCTTTGACGCATGGATCATGAGTGGCGACTGGTCAAGACCTGCGATTGCGTCTATCGTTCTTGCACTCGCCATCCGCTTCCATGCAGAGCCAGCCGACAACTGTCCCTGTTTCGATGACAGCGTGGCATTCCTAGGCGTGTTGATGGGTATTGAGATTGGTGTCTGGCATCACAGCGCAGGCGATCTCACATTCCTGGACAACACGAGTGATGGTAATTGGGCTGATAACACACCTGAAGGCTTAGCCAAGGGAGTTCTCAAAGTTGTTCTCGGCATCTTCGTGATTTTCCTATGGCGAGCGATTATGAAGCCATTGTGCTTACGAGGCTTGCCACCCATATTCCGATTCGTGGACCACTGGGGATTCCGTTTGCCTCGGAGGTACTTTTTGCAAGCAAGGTAAGCTTGATATAAATCAGTGATCACAACATCGATAGATCGAAAGCTAACGTCATCAGATACTACAAGAGCGTGCCCAAACTTCGCAAAGACGATAACGTTCTGCCGCCTGCCTCTGAGATCCCTGCGATGATCTCAAACACTCGCAAGCGAACCATCTCCGTCGGCCCTCAATCGGAGGCTGACGTGAGAGAATACATTGCGAACAGAGAGCAAAAGCGCAGAGAGAGCCTCTCATCTGCTGCCACGACCCGTCGACCTGACTGGAAGACAGCGAATGGTCACACATCAGGCGCACACCCCCAGACTCCCTTCAACGAGTCAGCAGACGGCCACCTCAGCCCGTCGACTCTACAGTCGTCCCGCCAGAACCCACGAGACGCATTGGCGGCTTCTTTACAAACGAACGTGGACGATAAGAAAGGCCACTCGCGATCTCCGAGCGAAACTGGTAGGGAGGAAGAGGTACAGGACCGTAACATGTTCTCCGCGCTGGAGAAGCCTCGTATAAGATACGATGTAGAAGTCATTACGAAGGTGGTTGTATATGCGGGTATTGGGTGGCTTGCTGTTGAGGGAGATCCCCTTTTGTTCAGATGGCTGGGTTTGGCATGATGAGTGACCACGGAGGTGATTTTAGATGACTGTATACTTTTAACGCGACCTTGTTGTGGAACTGGTAGTATCTCATTGGGTGGTATACCTATTTTCGGATCTGCTGTCGATAGCACTAGCATCTAAAGATCAGCGTGATCGCCGTGCTGTATATAAACTTCCGCATATAAGCTCCATCTTCTCAGGCACATATCTGAATACTTCACTTTGGCATACTGGAACTGTTGCATGAACGCATTCATGTCCCCTGCATCTTCTTCATGCAGGTCCATCTTCACGGAACTCTAGCTGGCCAGCCTCTCTCTCACATGTTTGTTCCAATTGAAGATTTACGTAAGCCATGGATTAGTTCCGCAATGCACCGAGCTGATGCCTGCACTGCTTCAAAGTCATGACGTTCCTTCTGAGGGGAAAGAACGTCATCTTGCTGCCACCAGATGAGCCTCTCCCAATCATACGCGTGCATGTGTGCATACGGCAGTACGCCTGGTGAGTTCTGGGTGTCTGGACCAAAGAGACAGGCTAATCTGATTACAACATCTCGTGGATCTAGATGTACCATTTGTCAGATTGAGGGACGTCAAGCCCATGCCTGGCCATCGGAGCTCCGTAGCGAAGGGCATCCCCCGTGATCAGTCATCGCTACGCAGAGCAGGCTAGAGATGCAATTTGATCAACAGGACAACATGTCTGCATGCTCGCAGCGAATGCGGCAGCTTCGGCCGGCTTGTCAGAAGCATCCACCAGCCACCAAGGGACCACTTGCGGGCACCCCTCCGCTCCGGTCTCCATTTCGTTATGCCGCCTTACGTGCCATTACGCCGACATTGCAAATGCTGCATAAGCATGAACCTTGTCCGCCGTCGATGTGAACAAGCTGGCAAGTACTGTACCGAGATGCCAAAGAACACCATCTCTCTCTAAACCTGCGTCGACATCCCCAGCCCTGCTAAATATACCTTCCCCCTCTATCCACCACTCTGACGTAACATCATCCTCTTCGTGCTTATTGCGTGCTCTTGCGTGCCTCTTTCGCAACCATGGGATCCATCACTCCAAACAACGACGGAGGCTCAAACATCATCGACATCAGGTCCGACGCTGCCAGTATCGAGCTCAAGCAGCTGATTCTTGACGGCTTGCAGCCCAAGAATGGAGAGCCAAAGACTCTCCCCACGCTGCTGCTGTACGACAGCGCCGGCCTGAAGCTGTTCGAGAGGATCACGTACCTCGACGAGTACTATCTCACAGGCGATGAGATCGAAGTCCTCGAGGACCATGCCGCGCAAATCGCAGAAAGGATCCCGGACAATGCGATGGTCGTAGAACTGGGCAGCGGGTGAGGCTGTCATTTTCCTTTTCTTCCGCGAGGCTTTAATCACTGACCCTACATAAGCAACCTTCGCAAGGTGAAAGTTCTACTGGATGCTCTGGACGCCGCTAAGAAGAATGTGAACTATTATGCTCTCGATCTGATGCGGTCGGAGCTCGAGAGGACTCTCGCCGCAGTACCGAAAGGGACTTTCAAACACGTGCAGTGCTTTGGCTTACACGGGACATATGATGATGGCCTCGAGTGGCTTCAACGACCAGAGAACGCAGGCAGACCAAAAGTTGTTCTGTCTCTGGGCTCCAGCATCGGCAATTTCACACGCGGCGAGGCCGTCGGGTTCGTCAAGCAATTTGCTGACATCTTGTCCCCAGCTGATCGCCTTCTGATCGGCGTGGACGCCTGCCAGGAACCGGAAAAGGTCTACCATGCATACAACGACTCCGAAGGGGTCACTGACCAATTCACTCTGAACGGATTGAACCATGCCAACAAGTTGTTGGGCCGCACAGCTTTCGACCTCTCCGAATGGGATGCCATCGGGCATTACGACGAGCATGATGGTCGCCACCAGGCCTACGTTTCGCCCAAGAAGGACATGAAGCTGGTCTTGTCCGAAGATGTGCATGTATCTCTACATGCAGGTGAGAAGATAAGGATCGAGGAAAGCTACAAGTACAGCCCCGCGCAAGCGCAGGAACTGTGGCAAGCATCAAACGTCATCGAAGGCGCGAGCTGGACGAACCACGCCGGGAGCTACAGTAAGTTCTGTCTTCACAACATTTAAGCTTTTTTTGTAGAGTGTTGTGAATATACCGAAAAATTGCTGACCATTACTAAGGACTACACATGCTCAACAGACCACCAGCCATGTTCGCCACCGCGCCGGAGAAGTATGCCGCCCATCCTGTTCCCAGCCTTGATGAATGGAAGAACCTCTGGAAGGTTTGGGACATCGTCACCAGACAAATGATCCCGGACGAAGAACTCAACGAGAAGCCCATCAAGCTCCGGAACGCTTGCATCTTCTACCTTGGCCACATCCCAACCTTCCTAGACATGAAGATTGTCGAAGGTATGAAACTATCGCCAACCGACCCGGCCTACTATACCCAGATCTTCGAGCGAGGAATCGACCCTGATGTCGACAACCCTGAGCAGGTTCATGCACACAGCGAAGTTCCTGATGAATGGCCTCCGCTCAATGAAATTCTTGAATACCAGGAGAGAGTCCGCCAGAGAGTGACGGAGCTCTACGAGACTGGAAAAGCGCATGACGATGCCTGGACTGGCCGCGTGATGTGGCTTGGCTTCGAGCACGAGGCCATGCACTTGGAGACGCTGCTCTATATGCTACTTCAAAGCGACAAGACTTTGCCGCCGGCCGGTACCGTGAAGCCCGATTTCGAACAATTGGCTGCGCAGGCCGAGCAGGTGGCTAAGGACAACGAGTGGTTCGACGTTCCTGCGCAGAAGCTCTCGATTGGATTGGACGACCCGGACAGTGCGGATGGCCCGCTTCGTCACTTTGGCTGGGACGTCGAGAAACCTGTCCGAGAGATGGAAGTAAAAGCATTCAAAGCCAAGGGACGACCTATCACGAACGGAGAGTATGCCCAATACCTGAGTCATACTGGCAAGGCTGGCTTTCCTGCGTCCTGGAAGTGTGACGATCAAACAAACGGCACCAATGGTTTCACGGACGAAGCAAGCAAGTTCGCTTCTTTCCTGCATGGCAAGAGTGTCCGCACAGTTTATGGATCAGTGCCGTTGAAGCTGGCCCTTGATTGGCCTGTGTCCGCTTCCTACGACGAACTCGCTGGCTGTGCTGCTTACATGGGCGGGCGTATTCCCACGGTGGAAGAGGCCCGCAGCATCTACTCTTACGCGGACGGCTTGAAGAAGAAGGAATTGTCGCAGAACCTAGAAAAGACGATTCCAGCTGTCAATGGGTAAGGCCGATGTTCCATGGTCAGGCAAAGATACGCAATACTGACAGGTATGCAGGCATCTTGTAAATGACGGCGTCGAGGAATCGCCGCCATCCAAGCCTTCCCTCAACGGCTCCTCCAGCGCTGCAGCTGGTCCGGACCCAAACGAACTCTTCGCGAGCCTCGACAAGGCGAACGTCGGATTCAAACACTGGCACCCGATGCCTGTCACTCAGGACGGCGATAAACTCGCTGGCCAGGGAGATATGGGTGGCCTATGGGAATGGACCAGCTCAGCGCTGGAAAAGCAGGACGGGTTTGAGCCGATGAAGCTCTATCCCGCGTATAGCAGTGAGTTACTTGTGATTGATCATCAACCCACGTGGCAGCGACTGACATGGCAACAGCCGATTTCTACGACGACAAGCACAATATTGTGCTGGGAGGATCTTGGGCGACTCACCCGCGTATTGCTGGCCGCAAGACATTGTAAGTTTACGAGAAGTCTCAGTTGCAAAAAATTCCCGACTGACTTTCTTTCGTGAAGTGTCAATTGGTATCAGCGCAACTACCTCTACGCTTGGGCCGGCGCCAGATTGGTGAAGGATGCTTGATTGAGGCGTAGCTTCTAGCCACTCTTTCTCGAAGGTAAGACTGATCGATGTTTGATCCGCGATGACGATCAAGAGGTGGAATGATATGTGGTATGCCATCTGTTTGAGATCTTGACGACGCTCGCTTCGAAATAGCTCTTATTCATATTGTGTATTCACTGGCGTTCATGACATCGGACAATAATCACTCTGCCCTTATCCAATGTGAAAGGACCTCCAAACCCCTCCCCTACAGTACCCGGACGACGCCTTGTGTAACCACGCGGCGTGACTGGCCCTCAAATCCTCGGCTTCCCGCAGCAGACCATCAGTCACCTTCAAACGGATTTTGTTTACGACAGCAACGCACGCACACACACACAAAACACATCCGACTGCGACACCACAAATCACATTTTCTCGCTTAACCGATCCCGTCCAACAATTTCCTGTTTCTGTATCACCACCAGTCGCACGAAACCCACGACTCCGACTTTTCCATACCCAAATCTGGATCAGGAGTCCTCGTCGCTTCCTCGTCGTCGTCGCCGCCTAGCTATTGTCGACACCTGTCTTTTCACGGTCGCTTCGCTCGGAGTTTCTCAAAACACCGTGAAGCACCTCCTTTTCAAACACTTCTTGTTCTTGAGGATGCAGATTGTCTCTTCGCTCATCTTTTCTTCTCGCAGCACTATCTCGGCCGCCGCAAGGCCGAACACCACCAAAAGAAACAACAAACATCCGCCGAATCATAAACGAGAGCGAGTGCTACGCTAAGGCAACATGCCTAAAGATTTCTTCCGTTGGGAGGACGGCGGCGCCTTGAGTGAGTTGATTTGCTGTCTTTTCTTTCAATTTTTCTTTTTTCGCTCGGATTGGATACTGACTTCAAGTAGTCCATCACTGTTGGCTGTGTCAGGTGCCGCTTTCTAACAACAGAACAAAGCGGTACTGCTTGGGCGACCATATCGAGTGGTGCAAGAAATACCACTGTCAGCTGTTCAAGAAAGGTAATCAGATCCGCCCGATACTCGTTGTGCGATTGCTGACTGTAGTAGGATACAGCCTCACTTGCATGGGGTGCAAGAGCAGCGATCAGAAAAGGTACCTTCGCCACAGAGAGATCGCCGAGTTGGTGAAAGACTTACGTACCATTGATGCTGAGGAGTCACTCTCGTCTCCGATCACGCCGAAAGCTCCCAAGTTCGACTTTGCTGTTCTCGATGGCTCGGCAAGCAAGAAAGATCGCAAGGAGGCGAAGAGGCTGGCCAAGGCCGCCGACCGAGTGCTTGAAATAAAGGCAAAAGACGTTGAGCGCATTGGCAAGATCCTTCACCCTGGAGAGCCTGTTGACGAAGAGTTCGAGCGGGGTCTCCTCATGGACAAGAGCATCGAGGAAAACGTGTACTACCACCCGCAGACATCGAACAATCGCGAGGAGAGGCACATCTTCATCAGTCACGACCGCCGTGGCAAGGCCGAGTTCAAGGTCACTGCTGCTGAGATCGAGCGCATCATGATCGAGCTGAGGGTCCACGACACGTCCCACGTGAAAGGCAAGAAGGAGCGAGCTCTCGTCGGTCGACTTCGCGACAAGATTGTCGAAGATCTCGAGCATGAGCATGGCGAGGCGAGAGAGACCATGATCCGTAAGGCTGGCTTCTGGCGCTGGGCGAGCCGCAAAGCGTACAATCGGCTGGCAGAGAATGGGCGCATCTGGGACTGGGATAGCGGCGAAGCTCTTGCACCAGTTGTTGAGCACGAAGCAGATGTTGTCGACCCGCAAGCGACTGCAGGCGCTGGCGCAGTGGCCGTGGAGAGTGAAGAAGCCGTCGACTATGGACCGCTCGTGGTCAAGGAGGACGAGGTTAATGACGATGGCTTACTTAGTGTTGCGTCTCTCACCTCGGAAGCCTCCCGCTCTCGCCCAACGTATGCGTCGAGCACATCTCGAGACACGTCGATGTCATCAGCTTCACGCACCACATTCTCCAGTCACGATGAGAGTGCCGATGAAAGCTGGACCACAGTCGGCAAGCCAAAGGCACCCAAGGCTACAAACTCGTTCAAACTCAAGCTTACCACGCATGGAGGCTTGAAGCACCTCGAATCCAAGGTCACGCCACGTACTCCGAGAGCTTCGACCAGATTCGCAATGCTGTCGCTTGCAGATGATGAGAAGGAGAACGCGAGCGACGGAGAGAGCGGTGTGCTCTCGCCGCGCACCCCACGCCAGAGGCGCCGCTAGATGCGGTGCCATTGTGCTTTTCTATGCCTGTTGGCCGCGGAGAGACTTGTCGAAGATTTCGCAGTCTACAGCATTACCTCTAAATCACTCACTGTGACAACATGAGTACTCATGCGGAGTTCAGAATCGGGTTTGGGAAGGGAGAGGAGCCATGCAAGCAACTGTGCTGTTGCCGGGCATCGAAATTGAGGGCGTTCTTGTTGTTTGCTTTCGCATCGAACCGGCTGTTATCGTAATTCACCGTAGATTCAATTGCTCGAATTGCCGGAGAGAAATGGAAATCATTGCGTTCAAATGAAATTCAAGTAAATGTGTAGAATCCATATCCTAGCCTTGCTCTTTCATCGAAGCTTGCTTTAAGTTGGGCGGCGAGAAGGGACCGAAGGCCCGTGCACTCCTTATCGATAGAAAGTGGCGGCTCGTCACAGAGAGAGGGACTTTTCTGAGTTGGTGACAAACCCAAGGAACTGACACACGCAACACCAGCAAATTAAATACAACACCACCTCCCTCTCACGCAACACTCTTGACTACCGGCAGTCCGAGTCCGAGGACAAATCCAAACATATATACCTTCCACCCTAGTCGCCAAAACCTCTACACATCGCCCACCATGTCGATGGACATCGATACCGTCCACCTCGACACTGTCGGCAGACAGCAGACTGCGCCGACCGTTCTCTGTTACAACTGTGGTGCTCCGATCGATGGCACACAACCTGGTGGCACCCTTTGTGGTGACTGCTTGAAGCTCACCGTCGACATCACCGAAGGTATCGACAAGGAAGGCGTGCTACACCAGTGCAAGGATTGCGACAGATGGTTTGGCCCGCCCGCCCAGTGGTTTGTCGCCGCGCGCGAATCACGAGAACTGCTTGCTCTGTGTTTGCGAAAACTCCGTGGACTCAACAAGACTCGCATTATCGACGCTTCATTCATCTGGACAGAGCCGCACTCGAGGAGAATCAAGTTGAAGATCACGGTGCAGCAAGAGGCTATGGAGAGCACAATTTTGCAGCAGACATTCGATGTGGAGTTCGTGCAGCACTCGAAGCAGTGCCCCGATTGCGCAAAGTCATACACACACAACACCTGGCGTGCCGCCGTGCAGGTGCGACAGAAGGTACCTCACAAGAGGACTTTCTTGTACCTGGAGCAAGTCATGCTGAAGCAGGGCGCGCACAACCAGTGTATCAACATTAAGGAAGTCAAGAACGGTATCGATTTCTTCTTCGCAGAGGTCAACTCTGCTCAGAAGTTTGTCGATTTCCTGATGTCGGTTGCGCCTGTGAAGTGCAAGAAGAGTGAAGAGCTCATCTCCTTGGATACCCACACGTCAAAGAGTTCGTACAAGCACACTTTCTCTTGTGAGCTTGTGCCCATTTGCAAGGACGATCTCGTTGCTTTGCCTCTAAAGATCGCCAAGTCTATTGGTAACATTCCTCCTCTCACACTCTGCCACCGCGTTGGTGTCGCTGTCTACTTCATCGACCCCAACACCATGCAGACCGCCGATCTCAGCACACCGGTATACTGGAGAGAACCTTTCTCGCCTATCGCAGACGTGACCAACCTTACCGAGTTCATCATTCTTGACATCGACATCATTGGTCCTCAAAAGGGCCGTTTCATCCTTGCAAACGCAACAGTTGCCCGTGCTGTAGACTTGGGCGTCAACGACAACACTTACAACATCCGCACACACTTGGGCAGCATTCTGCACGTTGGTGACAGTGCAATGGGTTATTTCTTGGTTGGCAGGCAATTCAACAACGACCACTTTGAGGCTATTGCCGACTCGAAGCAATATGGCGGCACCATCCCAGACGTGATTCTTGTCAAGAAGCACTACCAGGCACGCAAGAAGAACAAGGTGCGCAACTGGAAGCTGAAGCGCATGGGTCTGCACGACAACGACGAGATGAAGCCACGCAAGCAGGAAGCCGACCGTGACGCGATCGACTACGAGCAGTTCTTGCAGGATCTTGAGCAAGATCCTGAGCTGCGACAAGGCGCCAACCTGTACCGTGACGAGCAGAAGAGGAAGGCGGAGGCGGCGGCAGAGAGTGAGATGGATACGGATGCTGACAGTGATGATGACGAGGGACTGCAAATACCCATGGACCAGCTTATCGATGAGATGGAGGAGATGGGCATGCACGATTAATGACGTTCATAGAGATTCTCATGTAGATATTGAAGTCCATGAGTCGAAACCTGATCTGCTTGCTTCAGTATTATTTGTGTTTATTGACTCTTTTCTCGTAACAAGAAGTGCCAAGGTTATGTGGTGAGAAATGCCTTGTTGAAATAATTACATGTCACCAGTCGTACCTCCATTGGGTGTGGTTCAGATGCCGCGGTCCGTGCTTCCTATCCCCAATTCACACCCCGTTCCTACACACTCTCCTGGCAACCTCGCTCATGATTCGGTATCATCTCGAGATGCATCACAACTAATGCTCAAAGCGACATCCAGGTTGTGGCAAGCTGCCGCATTAACTGCTGATCTGCTGAAAGCTGATCTCCCGCAACAATGGTTCATCAAGCTTGCGAGGCCTCACATTGGTACGATACGAACCACATAGACAAATCAAGGCAGTGCGCAACAGACCAGCTGACCAGAAATGAAGGCCTCGCTATCAGTGGAGGCGTTGATTCCATGGCCCTTGCTACGTTGTGCAGCAAGTTGCGCCAAAGTCCTGCAGGCGGAGGACTGTCGTTCACGGCGTTTATTGTTGATCATGGGTTACGGCCTGGTAGCGACGACGAAGCACTTACGGTCGCAAGTTACTTGGAACAGATAGGTACGTCTTGATTCGCTGTATCCAAATACATACTTCGTAGTACTAAGACGCGCCAGCTATGCCTTCCAAGATCATCACCCTAGATCCCAAGCAATATGGCGACGCCCACGCCACGCGCAAAGTCGAAAGTGTTGCACGCAGACTCAGATATCGAGCCCTAGGGACAGAGTGCCGCGACTGTGGTATCACCAATTTGCTATTCGCTCATCACGCAGACGACCAGGCTGAGACGACGCTCATGAGACTGGCCAACAACTATCTAGGAAACGGCCTCGCGGGCATGCGACGCGAAGCTCGCATCCCAGAGTGCGAAGACCTCTACGGTGTAAACGAGTCTGGTTCCCCACGGGTACTCCGTCGTGAGTACGTAACGCCGACCGCACAGGTTCGGAATGTTGATATGCTCGTCGAGAGTGGCGGGATCACGATTCTGCGACCTCTGCTGAGCTACACGAAAGATAGACTGGTGGCGACGTGTGAAGAGGCGAGCACGCGGTGGGTCGAAGACCACACTAACAAGGATCGGTCGTTGACCTTGCGGAACACAGTTCGCTACTTGCATGAGGCGGATTTGTTGCCCATGGCACTTCGACGACCCAATCTATGTGCAATCGCTGCTCGGACAGCGGGTCGTATCGCTAGTCTGGAAGGCCGGGTAGATCAGATCTTCCGCCGCTTCGACATAACTTTCGATCTACGGTCAGGACATGCTCTCTGCAAGGTCCCCTGCGAGATGGTAAAGGAGATCGAAAGCATGCCTGACAGCGGTCGCATAAGAGCAATGCTTCTCCGAAAGGTACTGATGTTAGTGGTGCCCACCGAGACAATGGATCTTTCCACCCTCGAAGCGGCGTCTCTGGACTTCCTGCGCCTGGACGAAAGCCGGCGTGATGCCGAAAAATTGGCGCCCATCGTGATTGCAGGCGCAATTTTGGCCAGATTGGATGGCGCAGACGAGGCGTTCGTGTACGAGGTACGCCGGGCTCCTCCACCACGCAAAGCGAAAGAGTCACGTCAGGACCTCGAAATCAGCTTGCCGCTGCAGCGACAGCACGAAACAGACGTGAGGAATGTCTTGTGGAGCGAATGGAGACTATGGGACGAACGATACTGGATCCGAATTGGCAGCCATCCTCGAGGGGACACAGAGACGCTGGACATCGTCGTGCGTCTCATGACACCTGACGATATCAGTTCTCTCAGGCAGGAATTGGGGAAAAAGAGCTCTTTGCTGGAGATCCTGAGGAAGATCAAAGGGCATCTTCGAACAACCTTACCAGTCATCGTACAGATCCTACCGAACGAGCAAAGCCGTATTGTCGCACTGCCGTCACTCGGCTGGAGTCGAGACTTGTGGTCCTCTAGAGTTGGGGGCAAAGATGGCCAGGATGCGCAGTACTACGATATCAGATATAAGCACGTTGACGATTCGTTGACATCTCCGATGGAAAATGAATCGATTGTATAATAATCATAATATTACCAAATTCCAAAAACCTTTGCTGGGTATATGTGTAATTAACCTATCTCTTCTTGCCTCTGGTGGGACTCGCCTCCAGCAAGTCTTGCAGCAGTTCGCGTGACTTCCTCTCCCGTCCGTCGAGTTTAGTGTTGTAGATCGTTGGCAGTATTCGGGTGGAGTCTGTGAATGTCTCGTTAGCTTTATGTAGAAGTATACTTCAATGCAGTAAAACTCACTCGCATGGTCATCAGCGAACTCGAGACTTTCCGCACTCTTCTTCCTCGCTTCCTTCACAGCATCTTCCAGCAACGCAGCTCCAACACCTTTCCCTCTATACTTCAGCCTCACAGTCCACGCCCGGATCTCTCCCCTCCAAGCCTTCTTCCTCTTCTGCCGACTGCTCTCCCCAGATATCCAATCCACAACAACCGCCCCGATGATCTCGTCGCCGAACTTCGTCACAATGACATCCGAGCCCTCGATCCAGTCCCAATTGATCGTCTCCGCAGAGTGCAGGTAGCCCTGCGTGCACCACCGATATCCCGCCAGCATCGCCATGACCACACCCGCGCACGACGTCCCGACTAGACTCCAATCGCGCTTCGCGTCGTACACCCAGCGCGCGACGAACGTCATCACGCCCACGGTCAAAGCCAGATTGAGCGGGTGGAAAATCAATGCTCGATTGGCGGCCTGGCGCATCTGCGCAACGCTGTCGGCGACGAGTTTGAGCGCGGCGGTCTTGTCGGTTTCGTCGCGGGCCATGTACGAGTGCAGTTCGGGGATGTCTGCGAGAGGGTCTTCGGGCGCCGCGGGCTCGGAGATCTCGGAGGGGCCTGATAAGGGCGAGGGCGGTGGGAGGGAGGTTAGGGAGCCGCGCATGCTGGGTGGTGTAGACATTGGGCTCGAGGGCGGAGAGGCGTGGAGGCGGAGGTTGGTTCGGAGGGAGGCGAAGAAGGCTGTTGATCGAAGGAGTTCATGTCAGCTTTGATCGTTGTTGGTAACATTTGCATGGTGGAGCAGATGTTGACATTGTCGATCAATCGCAATTGCATATGCGGCATTGGTTGAACTGCATCGACAAGCATTCGCCAAACCCGCAGATCAATATAAAAAGCTCCCAAGAAAACCACTTACCAGCACTCGTCTTAAACCCAGGGATTCGATCTCCAACAATGCTCGCGCTATAATGATGATGATGATGCTCGCCAACCCTCTGCTTCTGCAACTGGACTCGAGTGAAATCCTCCCTTCCAGTCAAGCGCAGCGTCGTGATAGCAGCAGGAGGAAGAAGGTGTTGCTGCGCCGTCGTCGATCTCACATTACGATTATTGAGATGACTTGTAGACGGCACGACGTACGAGCCTCCGTAGCCGACATAGCCGTCCGCCACAAGTTGGGAGAGGTCGAAAAGGCCTTTAGTCGTGGCGCTAGAGGGTGTGTTTGAGGCAACGTGATGGTGATGGTGGTGGTGATTGGGCTGGCGAGCCATGGTAGTAGCTTGGACCACCGCCGGGGCTTGTGGTGCCGCCAACAAAGTCATACATGCTCCCGGGACTCGCGACGAGGCCCTGTCATATGAGTGATGCTCTACGACGAGGGGGGAGGGGGACGATTGATATAGTAGTTATAGAAACGATATAGAGCAAACCAAGGCGAAACAAACGGTTCACGCAAAACGCACGCGCCAGACAAGGGCGAGATCAGGGCGGCCCTTAAGAGCAGCAGGGAGGATCAAGCTGAAGCATAGTCCATCAATCCTCGTGCGAGCGAGCGCAACGGTTGAGCTTGGCGACAGGTCGTCTGCAACGGGCATGCTAACTACGAACAGCACGTAAAACGAAGGCGCGCACAAGGTTTCTGGCGCCGGCGGCCTGGTTGGCTCTGCGTCGAAGGAGTTTTTTGCCTGGCCTGGCCTGGCCTTAGCTCGCGCGAGGCTGGTCTATCGGGGACAAGCACACAAGCAGCTTTGCTCGACGCCGCAGAAAACCAGTGCCAGACTACCGCTGCTGTGCCGCAGGGATACTGCGCGCGGCGCGCCCTCGGGAAAAAAAGAAAAGAGAGCAAAGAGAATTCGGCACGAGGCTGATTGGCGCGAAGGGGGCGCGCCGCCGTTGACACCACCACACACGCGAGACAGGCAGGCAGGGCAGGCGTGGGATGATGTGGATATTATTATTCGCCTGCCCAACAGTAATATTGCATCCACGGGCGTTGGCGAGTGCTGTGCCGCTCGTTCGTTCGTCTGTGTAGGGCAACAAGGGCAATGGGAAATTGATAGAGAGGGCCATATCGCTTAGAACGCCTTCGCAACGAGATGTCCATCACATGCAATCCCAATCGAGAGCAACACCAGTACATCCCATCCCCAACGGTCTGCACACGCATAATCATCCATCATCATATCAGAACACCCCCCAAGAAACCGTCAACTGACTTGTGAGACTTATCGTTATCTAACACAAACCCTTCCCCATGGACCAGACCAGAGCTCGCCATAGCTATAGCTAGCTATATCGCACCGTCCCTATCCAATCGATCCTGCCGCCACCAACGCTGAACCAAACACCCTCTGCTCTTGGCTCAGCATTGCAGCGGTCACGATACCGAGCTCTCTACGCACGCAAGCAAAGCAGCTCTTCGCTATCGGCCACCGATCGTTGGCCGGGCTCGAGGCCGGGCTCGCCGTAGGAAGGAAACTTGAGCTGTGGTTGGAGGCCAGAGATACGACGATACACGGTACAGCTACATGTCAGCAAATGGTGAAACACGACTGTGGAGTTGTACTTGAGGTAGTCAAGCGAGTAAAGCTACTGTCGACGTCAAACAATAACTGCCGCAGAGCATGAGAAACGCGCGGCGAATGGAGTACACACTCTGTACATGCGTCAAGCGTTGCGAGAGCTCGTCTAGCTCTGACACGAGATCGACAACTTTGTTTTCTGGTAGAACTTCTGCATCTAAGCTCTAGCTTCCATACAACCTATAGGAAGCTGGGGAGGCGGGACCGACAGGTCACGATGTAGCTTATCGCTTCGTCATAAATCCACTCACTACTACCTCCGTACCAGGTATGTGTTGTCAGAGTCACAGGTTGAATCATTACGTTCGTAAGGCCTTCAGCCGGGGTCCTTTGCATTGTGTGTCGCCTTGAAGTCCTCAACAGGAGATAAATGTGCGAGCCTTGGTTGTCTTTTCGTCCTCAAAGGACAATCAAAGAATTTTGCTTGACATTTGTATCTGATGTTTTTTTTTTGGTGATCTTTCCAGGAATCGCAGATCCCCGTAAGAATAAGAAGTCGAGCCTGATATATTTCATACAAAAATCCACCCCCACCAATCATCCACATCCACATTCCACATCCACACACCCAATCAAATATGCAAAGCAAAAGCACCCTCTCGCTGTGATTTACACCGAAGGAAAAAGGACAAAAGAAACTCATAAATCATCGTCAAGATCGATCTCCGCGTCGTTCTTGACGCCGTTGCTAGCCTTCTCTGAATCCTGAGGCTTGGGCCTGTTGCCTCCCTCGGGGCCCGCAGAAGCGGCGACGAAACCGACAGGTGCGCGCGCTTGTCTTTCCAGAGCGGCCATGGCGTCTGCCTTTGCGGGGTCGATGTCGGAGGCGGTCTCGCCGTCGGCACCGGCGTTGAGGCTGTCCTGGGCTTGTTGGCGGGCGATGGCTTGGGAAGCGATGAAGTTGACGTCCGTACTGCGAGGTATTGTCAGCATGGTAAACTTGAGGTGAGGGGAGGTTGTGTAAAAGTGAGACGTACTTGAACTGTGCCTGGACGCTCCGTTTGATGCGTAGCATCTCCTTGAATGTGTCTTCGTTTCCGTGCTGCACCTCGAACTGCTCCCATTTCTTCCAGAAGGCAGCGTCGACGCGAGGGTCGCAGAACTGACTGGCGTGGCCGTAGATGGCTCTGGCGCGGTCGATTTCACCCAGTCTCCTCTCCATCTCCGCAAACTTGATACACATGCTCGCGGCTTCCTTGTCCGGCAAGGCAGCAATAGCACGCTCGTAGATTTGTCTGGTTGAAGTGAGACCGAAGTTGGATGCCGATTTGGTGATGTAGAACTCGAACATGGACGCCTTGTCCTCATCGGCCACGGCGCGAGTTGCGCGCTCATAGATGCGCATAGCGTGTCGTGCAAGACCACGTTCTTCTTCCAATGCACCGTACATGAGATAGAGAGTCTTGGCGAATTTAGGTGGGCAGTCCTCCACAGATTGCTCGAAGAGATCCCGAAGACGCTCGATGCCAATCTTGCGATCGACGGCTTTTGTGAGGTAGAGATTCCAGAGTTCGAAGGCGACAGGGTATGAGAACAAATCGAGACCACGTTCGTAGATCTTGAAGCTTTCCTCGAAGTAGCCGTTCTCCTCGAGTAGATTGGCGTAGTTGACGACGGTTTGTGGTGTAGCAATGCGGAGTTCGAAGATGCGCTCGTAGACCTTCTTGGTTTCTTCCAGAGTAGAGACAGACTCCACCAAATCGACATAGAAAGACCATAGCTTCCAACTCTTGTGTACTCTCTGTTGAGGGGTCAACAGCTCGTCGAAGTAATCCACGTTGCTCCGTTTTGGTGCCTTGGTGGCAGTAGCCATGATATTCACAGCTTGATCGAAGTTCTCATTTCGAAGTTCCATCTCTGCCCATTCTGTCCACATCTCTGCCAGCTCCGAAACTGATTTGAAAGGTACCTTCACTGCTTTCTCCATAATCACTCGCGCGTTTCTCAAGTCACCACCAGCTTCGTAGAATTTGGCATAGCTTGTCCAGAGCTCGTGCAAACGACCAACAGCTTTCTTCGGTCCAATGGCGGCGATCGCATCCGCGTAAGTCTGTACCACCATCTGATTGTTGTCGCCCCACAGTGCCACGCGTTTCTGCCATTCGTTGACGTGGTGTGGATTCTGCCGTAATAGCACATCGTTGACCAAGAAGGGTCTGCGGTCCATCAGCTGTTCGAAACGCATCATGCGGATATCGAGGTCCAGATCGGCGTCAGAGTCTGTCTTGTTCTTTTGTTGCCGGATGGCAGATTCCTCGAGCTTGATGGATATGAGCGCCTCCTCCGCTTCTGAATAAGTGTCAAAGACAATCGAGAAGTCCCGAACGGTCATCACTGTTGTGACTCCCTCCTCGAAGATATCTCTAGCTCTCTCATACGCGCCCAAGTTGATGTAATATCTGGCAAGGCCGACCCACAAGATACCTCGCTGATCCGGGAAGCGTTGCAGTCCAGATCGAATAATCGTCTCCACAGACATGGTGGTACCGCTCTTCAATGGTAGAGGGTTTGGGATAGATTTTGCATGGTCAATTAAAACCTCGAGCATTTCGGTCCAATGCTGGAACGGACCCTTTGCTTCCTTGGACTTGAATCGCGGGTTGTTGAGAATCTCCATATAGCGTTGCACGGCCTCGGTGTACTTGCCCTCCTGCACCAACAAATCGATGTAGTCCTCAACCTGCTCCGGGTGGATTTGAATGTACCGTCTCCAGATCTTGACCGCAGTCTCTCCGCTCGCAGAAGACGCGAATGGTCTGTAAAGAGCCCATATCCGGTTGTGCTGTGTGATGGGCAGAGCTCTGAGCGCGCGATCGAAGGTCCGTCGTGTAAAGGTGATCAGAGGCTGCTGGCAGAGGAAAGACAGGTACATCTCCCAGATCTTGGGCATCTTGTTCAGCAGGACCAGCGCACGTTCATACAGCGCGTTGACCTTCTGAAACTCTGCCTTGTTCCGCGCCGGGTTCTTGCCCTTCAGGTGCCCGTTGCGCAGCTCCAGGTATGCCTTCCATAATTTGTAGCTCCTCGGCAGAGCCCTGCACGCGCGTTCCAGGACGAAGGACTGCTCGAGCAGAGTTCCATACTGGCGCTTGAAGTTGGCGTAGTCCAGCCAGGGCCGTGTCGAGTCCGGGTTGCGCAAGATGTCCTGCTCGTAGATCTCGTCGGCGGGCGAGATCAGGAAGAGCTGCGGGTGGTTTGGCGGCGACGCCTCGAGGTTGGCCATTGTCGCGGACAGCGGCGAGCAGGCGGCGGAGTCTCTCTTCGGCTTGGACTTGCCCAGGGTGACGATGAACGGCGGCGTCAGGTTGCGCAGCAGCTCGCCGGGCATAATCGTCGGGGCAGGTGGTGCAGCCTTGACAAGCAGGCAGAGAGCGAACGAAGAGCGAGCGCACCGTCCGTCGCGCGCGCCGGGTGTGCAGAAGTGAGAGCAGCTCGCGTTCGTTGTGAGACGGCCCGAGCTGGGGTTTTGGCTAGCGGCGCCGGCTTGACGTCGCTGCTGGCATAGCAGTGGGAGAGCTGCTGCATGTGCTACCTCTAGGACAATATCTTCTGCTATACAATAGCTGGTAGTAGTAGTCTACGGGAATACTGCACCAGAATACCACAGGGAATACCCGCAACTAATCAACCCATCTACACTACGCTCCGCGAGGAATAGCCCACCATGTCGGGCAAGGTACATCTCAACAACCACATACATCTGCCTCGCACCTACACCAGCTAACACCACTCCTCCCTCCAGGACCGCGAGCCCGTCTTCCCCACCCGTCAATCCCTCGGCCTCATGAAGTCGAAGCTCAAAGGCGCCCAAACCGGCCACGACCTGCTGAAGCGCAAATCCGAAGCCCTCACCAAGCGCTTCCGCGACATCACCAAGCGCATAGACGAAGCGAAGCGCAAGATGGGCCGCGTGATGCAGATCGCCGCCTTCTCGCTGGCCGAAGTTACCTACGCCGTCGGCAACAACACCATTGGCTACCAGATCACCGAGAGCGTGCGCCAGGCCAAGTTCCGCGTGCGCACCAAGCAGGAGAACGTCAGCGGTGTGTTCCTGCCGCAGTTCGAGAGCTTCCAGACGGAGGGCGGCAGCGATTTTCAGATGACGGGTTTGGGCAAGGGTGGACAGCAGGTGGCGAAGTGTAGGGAGACGTACACGAGGGCTGTGGAGACGCTGGTGGAGTTGGCGTCGTTGCAGACTGCGTTTGTGATTTTGGATGAGGTTATCAAGGTTGTGAACCGGAGAGTCAACGCCATGTATGTGTTTGATGCGGCATTCGTTTGGTATCGACGAAGAAGTACTGACACAATACCACAGCGAGCACGTCATTATCCCTCGCACAGAAAACACCATCAAGTACATCAACGGCGAGCTCGACGAGATGGACCGTGAAGAGTTCTTCCGACTGAAGAAGGTCAAGGGTGTCAAGGAGAAGGCCCAGGCTGCCGAGGAGGCCGAGAGGAGAAAGAAGATCCAAGAAGAAAAGGAGAGCAACAAGCAGAACGGCGGCGAGAAGAAACCTGAGTCGCAAGAGGAGACTAAGAATGTTCTTGGTGACGAGGGTGACGAGGATTTGATTTTCTAAGCGAGCATATTTGAGCGTTGTTTGATACCTTCAACTGTAAGATTCACTAGATTTCTTCTGCAAGTTTGGAGCGTTGAGCGTCACAGTGTTAGGTTCAGTGATCGCCGTGGGTGCTATGAATATATCGGTTGGAGTGCTGGCAGACACATGAAGAGGTCGATTCACCGGGCAAAGTACTGAGCTACGACCACGCATATCCGGCAAATGACATCTGCCATGAACACTATAATCTCTTCAAGTCGAACTTGAGCGAGAAGAGATTTCTGCTAATTCGGTAAATCGTTCAATCGGAGCACGACGACAGTTGCAACACACGTACATGACAACCATTGGCAGTCCCTACTTGATTATGGTTCAGCAAGTTACGGTTCATGGTTGTTACATGTCCCCTAGGACAACGTCACGTTTGGCTCATACTAGAAATCACAAGCAGACATGTAATAAAAACGATCGGTTCAATTCAAAAGTCATACTTTCATTCGCAAACGCTCTGGCTAATCCATGCACTGGATGCAATCTGAACTGCAGACCGCAATGCTTATACACGTTTTGTACTTAAAAAGTCGCGCGCTCCTTGCTGCCTTGCGTCGCATTTACTGCTTGCCAGACTGCTGAGCTTGCTTGGCCTCTTCTGCCTGTCTCGCGAGGAGGGCCTCGGCCGCAAGCTGCTTCTCGGTCTTGTCGTTGCCATGAGAGATCAGCCTGTTGAGGAAGCTGTTTGGGCGACCGGCGTAGTGGCCCTCGGCCTCTGCGCGCTCGATCTCGCGGTGGAGGTGGCCGGTGGTCTCCTCGTCAACATCGTTCTCGTCGTGGTCGTCGTTGAAGTCGGCTAGGTTGGTGTCAGTAAATCAGATATCAATAAAGTACATGCGAGATAGGCGCTCATACGGTTCTTGTCGTGCATGGAAAGCTTGCGCTTCAGCTTCTCTCTGATGCCGGACATGTTTGCTTTTGCTGTGTGTTGGGAAAGGTGTTGTTTGGTGTAGTGACGAGTTGTGACGTCGTCAAGATAGATATATATCGGATGGTGGGGAAGCTGGTCAGCTGGGGATTGGTGTTGTAGGTATGGACTCGCTGGGGATGTCAGGCGTGGTATGTCGCAGTTTCAGGCCAGCTGATGGTGTTGGTAGGAAGAAGACAAGAACAAGCGCCGTGGAGGAATGCAGGTTGTTGGTGGCTCGGGTGGAGCACATGCAGCGACAAGTGGCAATGGGTGTGTGACGAAGCCATGCGTACCTTCCCCGTCTAGAACGCTTCACTGCCCCGCCATCAGTACGCTGGAACCTCCACATTGCCTGCACGCCAACTCAGCCGAGCGCGCGGCACCAAGAAAGCTGCACGCACGGTAGATCCGTCTTCCGCCGCCAATCGAAGATTCACTTCCGTGGAACATCGCGCGCCACATCGCCAACTCACGTGCGCCCACCCTTGCTGCCGTCCATCTGCTTCGGCGACTCCGGCCTGAGGTGTTGCAAACGACACGGGGAAAGAGACAACCTGTCACGCAGCATCGTAAAGACTCAAGGAGCACATGTACAGTAAGCACGATTGTCCCACGCGACGCGCCAGACACCCACTTCAGACTCCACTCTCGCGAACTTGGATCTGGGCGTCACACATCGCCAGTAACCGGGCACAGCTACAGCCCTATCGAAGTATGTTTGTTCCACTTCGTGGCCTAGGCCCAATCGCTTGCATGTGGGTGGCCTTTTGGCGTGATCACCGAGGCTAAGGAAAGTGTCTGCAGACAAATAATAACAAGCTTTCTGACCGGTTCCTGGATCTTCCCCAATAATAATGATACACGAGGTCTTGCTGGCCCTTTCTGGCCATCCGTCACCACTGTTCGATAAGAACACTGCTGGCGAAAATATCTCGCACGATGGCGTCCCTCTCCTCTCGCCGTCCGAGCAAGCACTGCTGCAGTCCATCGGACGACTGTCAGAGGTGCATCGTGAGCTGAGGAGTCAGTTGGATGCTATTGCACTCTCGCATCACTCGACAATATGCCGTGCAACTGCAAATTCAATCCTCCAGACTCACCTGGCACGTTTCCAGAGAAAGATTCTGGACGTCGAAAGCAGAATCCTTACCAAAGATGCGAGTATCGTAGGTGCTTACGAAATTGTGCCGCTTGCATCGGTCGTAGGAGAGTTTGATGTGTGGCACAGGCGAATGGGCTGGTATTGGGATCTGACATGTTTCATGCGGCCGGTCCGCAGCTCACAGCGCGGCGAAGAATGCTCTGGTGCTTCTCTTATTGACAAGTTACGTGCCGAAGCTCAGACTGGTTTTCCTGACCTCGAAGAAAGCGCCACGGAGCTATCAAGGGTTGCTGAGACAGCGTGGCTCCGACAAGTCTCTTCGTGGATCATGCACGGCAAGCTGCCTGTTCACGGGGCGGATGACTTTTCCATCAAGTCCGATGGTGACAGCATGGATGGAGGAGTCGCTCGCTTCAGGAAAGACAACAACCTCCTGCCAAAATTTGTCCTACCCTCTACAGCTTCCTCGATTCTGTTCATCGGAAAGTCAATCCACCAGGTGCGACACTATGATCAGCAATCGCAGATCCATGCCAAGATGCAGGCTGCTGGTGTTCAGTACAGCCAGCTCGCAAACACCCATCTGAAGCATCTTTCTTCCCTGTCACTGCCAATAGTGCCTGCTCAGATGGCGCGAGCTGTCTCTGTCATCCGCAGATCGCTCTCCCAGAACATACTACAACATCTATTACCACTTGAAGATATCATGGTTCTACTATCTTGTCTCCGCCGGTACTTCTTACTGGAAGATGGAGAATTCACTCTTGCTCTCGTACAAGAAGCTGAAGCACGAATTCAGGCACGCTGGCAAAGCATGGGGAAATTGCTCCAGCAAGACCCTATCAAAGCACTACAAGGATTGGCAATCAAGGAGGCTGAGCTCAACCAGACCCTTGGCCAGACATGGAAAACGTTGGCAATGCGGGACGACACTGAAGAAAATCCCGCATTGGACTTCGCGAGAAAGAACATCGTTTTATCGCTTCCTCGAAAAAGTAGCTCTCGTCCGACAACGTCGGATTCCATCACCGCTGCCAGCCCACAGGTGTCGGGTATTGCGTTCAACGATACATTATTCCCGAGTGCTGCAGACCTCGTCCTCGAGATTACTCCTCCACTCGATCTATTCATCTCCAAACGTGAGGTTGAGACATATTCTGCGATCAATGCCTATCTCATATCTGTAAGACGCTCTCACCTGCGCTTAGCAGATCTGTGGAGGCGAACACCAGTGAGGCGAGAGCATCCGGCTCCACCAGGACCACGTAGTAATGCTACGGAAGCAGGGCGTGCCGCACAAGCACCTGCTAGAAAGCGGGCTGCAAAACGTGCAGTAGACGCGCGGAGAGTGTGGGCGTCCTGCAGTGCTGCGATGAGCCTGCTCTCAGAAACATCGGCTTATCTCGAGGGCGAGATTATCAGGTGTTCTTGGGAGCGCTTCGAGGCTTGGTTGGAAGAGCCTGTGGACGCAGCTGACAAGACTGGGGTGGTACAAACAGATGTCGATGCCGCGTCAAAACCTGCCCAGCGAGATCCTGAAACTCTAGCTGCAGGACACCATGCCTTTCTCGCCGCCCTCACCTACGCTCTGTTCTTGACAGACGTTCCATACACCAAAGAGCTACGCTCGCTCCTCAACAATGTAGACCAGCTGATCGCACTATTCATTCGCTTGCTGGACGTACAACAAAGGATCGATCTTGACCAAGGCACGGGTCTTGAGGTCGCGCACATCGAAGAGGATGAGAGGAAGATTGCTCTCGAGCTCGATCGTGCCAGGAAACGAGTCGACAGTGACCTCAAGTCCGTTGTCAACAGACTGAGACAATTGGATCACGAGCGAATTGGAGCTGGTAGATATCTTGATCTTAGTCGTGTCGAGACCGGAGGGTTCGAGCCGTGGAAGGGAGGTGGAGTGGATAGGCTGCTGATGAAGTTGGAGTTTGGACGGGTGCGAGATGATGGGTATGGATATGATATCATTTGAGCAGACAATGAGTAGAAATACGCTCGACAGTGCGTCAAACGAGCTTTCTCCGCAGCGATGTTGTCAATGAATTAGTGTCTACAGTCAATAGCAACAGCATGTCAACTACAAGTAGCCTGAGACAAGCTCTATCCTCCATGCCAATGTAATTCTAAAGACTAAGGAATGTGGTGATCAATGGAATATTCACTCCAGTGGCTACAGTCCATAGATGCGCCGTGCCAAGGAATTGACACATATCGCGCGGTCACCTACCTTCTGAAACGACATCTGACGGTTTTACGACTACCAACTACACAGATAGTATTGGCCAACGAAGTATTACAGAATTTTTGCCAACCAATTTATCGTGGTCACTTCATCTCCAGCGCCTCCATCAAAAATCAAAACATCAATAAGGCCTGACTTTGTGCCGATACCACAACTCCAGAAAGATAGCTCAAAGCATGACTTCCCAACCTCCAAATCTCATACAAAGCTCTGAGCTACCACCAGCCCAGCCAGATTATGTTCTGCGTGGCCACACCGCTCAAATCCACTGTGTCCATTTTCTCCGGCAGAATCTGCGCTTGCTCACCGGAGATGCTGACGGCTGGGTCGCTTTGTGGAACTTTGCGGTCAAACGACCTGTAGCTGTCTGGAAGGCTCATGGGGGATCTGTGCTTGGGGTTGGGAGTTGGGGAGCAGAGGAGGAGAATATCATCACGTGGGTTCGCATTAATGCTGGGTGGGTGTGGATAGTATGGCTGACTGCTCACAGACACGGTCGAGACAACAAACTCCTGGTATGGCAGTTACGAGAAGCGGATGAGAAGACTTTTTCCAAAGTACTACCAATAGACGATGCGACGACGAAACGGAAACAGCCCTGGTTGCTACATAGTTTGGATGTCAACGCGCTGAACTTCTGCTCCTTCGCTATGAGCCACATGCCGCCGCCGCCACTATCGCCAACCGAAGACAATGCTACTGCTCCCACCAATCCAGCACAACCTTCAATCCTAGTCGCCGTACCGGGCGTACAAGACGGCCTGATAAGCATCACCGCCCTCCCGGCCACGACTCGCTTCGCCACAATCCCGCCTCCCAAAGACACCAGCACTGGCATGCTAATGGCCGTCAGCCTCCACTATCCCCCCGATGCAACCTCGCCTCTCGTCGCTGCAGGCTACGAAAGCGGCCACGTCGCTCTCTGGCGCCACAACATGACTACAAATAGATGGGAAACCAGCTACTTGCATAAATCTCACTCGCAGCCCGTGCTCTCGCTCGACATGGCGCCGAGCATAGGCTGCTTCTTTTCTAGCTCTGCGGATGCGATTGTGACTAGGCATCCACTACTGGGCGATGGTGAGACGGAGACGAAAGTCTTACAGACGAAACATGCGGGCCAGCAGTCGTTGTCGGTGCGAGGCGACGGAAAAGTCTTTGCTACAGCGGGTTGGGATGGACGGGTGAGGGTGTACGCTGCGAAGGGTTTGAAGGAATTGGCGGTGCTGAAGTGGCATAAGGAAGGGTGCTATGCTACAGCTTTCGCAGAGATCTTGGAAGACAAACTAGAGGCATCACCAAATGGTGATGGCACAGTAGCGCGACGAGAGCTCACGGTTGCACAGCAACGAGCATTCAAGTCACAATCTACTCATTGGCTTGCGGCTGGGAGCAAAGACGGAAAGGTGTCTTTATGGGATATATACTAGATTTCATGAGAATGTACAACGATGGTTGATTTTGTGCAACGAAGCTATGGGTATCTTCAGTGAGCTGGCGCCAGATAAGCGAGTTAAAACAAGAAAAAGCAAAAGGACTATGGCATGCGAATTTAGCCCAAGTTGAACTCGCCGGCTCCTCCCATTTTCCTTCCCATGGCGTGCATCTTCTTCCTCGCTTCTTGCTCGTCCGTCATCTCCGGCACATCCAGATCGGCTTCGGCGTGCGAACGCTTATCCTCGCCGTTTCTGGCCGCCTTGCCGGCCTCGACGCGGCGAGCTTGCCTCATCTTCGCTCCGTCCTCTTTGCCTGGCCTGAGACCTGGCACGCGGATGGCACCAGGCTTGTCGCGGAGCGCGAAGGCTTTGGCCAAGTGTCCGAGGTGGAGCTGCTTCATATCGAAGATGCCGCGTTCTGCGGCAACGTGAGTAGTGTAGGCACGGATATGACTCTGGTAGGCCCTGCGCGCTTGCTCGAGGTGCCTAGGGTGTTCTGTTGTCCAGCGTTCGCACTCGATTTGCCACTCGGTTGCTGCCTGCTCCCATTCGCGATTGTTCACGACACCAGAGGTAGCGGAGAAGCCCTTCTTGAGCAATTCATCTGCATCGTGGTGTGTGAGGTTGCGTGGGCGGCCCTCCTTCAGGATCTCGACGTAGCCTTCTTCACAGCCGGGCTGGAGGAAGATCATAGCACGACCTTCCTTACCAGCACGAGCCGTACGACCGACACGATGAAGATGGTCTTCCTTGCTGAACGGAGGGTCGTATTCGATGACAAAGTCGACATTGGGCAAATCGAGACCACGGGATGCCACGTCGGTACAAACCAGTACTGCAGCATCGGTACACTTGCTGAAGGCCTTCAAAGCGGCCGTACGAGTGCTCTGTTGCAGGGAACCGTGAAGGCGGAAGATCTGGATGGGGTTTTCTTCGGTCGAGAAAGCGGCAGCCGGTCCGTGAGTGCGCGTCTCGGGAATTGTGTTTCCTTGAGGAATCTTGTCTGTCCGAGCTTGCTTGGGCATCCTCAACTCCTCCTTTGGGTCGTCCTTGTCGCTCTTCTTCGCTTTGGATGTGATGTCGTGAGAGAGAATCTCGAAGTGGAAGTCCACGCTGTCTGCGCAGCTGATGAACACAATACACTTCATGACGCTTCCCTTTCTCTTGAATGCCTGCTTGAGCGCAGCGACCAGTGTTACAAGTCTCTGCTTGGGTGGAACAATGGCATAGCTCTGTTTGAGTTGTGCGGGCGCAGAGAATGCCTGGTCGGGGATCGTTCCATCCGCGCCTTCCACGCGCTCCGAAGCGTCCACTGCAATGGTGACTGGGTCGTGGAGTGCGATAGACTTGAGCTGTTCGATGTCCGCTTTGATCGTAGCCGAACAAAGCACGGTGTTTCTCTTTTCGGGCAGTCCAGGGATCTCAATTTCTTGTGCTTTCCTTGATCGCAGGTTCAAGTTGCTGACAATCTTCTGGATGTCCTGGTCGAAACCGAGCTCCATCAAACGATCACCTTCATCGAGCACCAACCATCTTACTCTGCTCACATCCAGAACCTCAGTGTTATGCAAGTGATCCGCCAGTCTACCAGGTGTAGCCACCAAAATGTTCACACCCTTCCGTAACCGTGCTTTTTCTGACTGCTTTCCCTCTCCACCAATGACAGTTCCTCCGACAATCCAGTTGCAGCAAGAGAGAAGGCCCTCCAGAACGGTCTCAATCTGCCTGCTCAGTTCACGGGTGGGAGCCAGAATAAGCGCAAAAAGACCACTCTTCCTGTCAAAGTTCCGGCCTTCTGCCTTCATCTGTTTTGAAATATCGCAGATTCGCTGCACAATAGGAAGCAAGTATGCCAGTGTTTTACCAGAACCGGTCTCTGCCTGGATGAAAGCATCGTTGTCTGTTTTACATAACTCTTGTAGAGACTTCCGTTGGATACCAGTCGGGGCCTTGATGTCCAGTTTGTTCATGAGGTGACCTGCAAGTCGTGTTGAAAGTCCAAGGTTTGTGAAGGTGGCCAATTCGTCGGTCAGAGGTGCGTTCGAAGGCTCGACCGGGGTGTCGTCTTCGGGCGCTGCAGCCGGCCTTGGAGCCTTAGCAGCTGGGTTGTATGTGAACAAGGAGGAGATAACCTCGCCGGTGGTCGACTTGGGCAGCACCTCGCGCTCGCTGGGAGCTCTTCCTCCAGGTCGTGGTCCCGTCCTTGTGGGTTTGAATCCATCGTCGTGCTTGTCTGTCCTTGGCCTCTTAGAGGGCTGTCCGTCGGCGCGAATGTATTCTTCTTTCTGGCCACGCGCATTGCCATAGTCCGGTGTCTTGCCTGTTGCCCTCTCCTCGGCCTTCATGCGTCCCCATTGCGCCGACTTTCTCGCAGTGAGGCGGTCCTTCCAGCTGCCGCCCTTGAAGGCTTTCTTGGGCGCCTGGAAGGCGTCTGTGGGCAGCTCAAAATTGAGGAGCATGCCATCGTCAGCCATATTGCTGGATGTGTGATCGCAGTATGCGATATGTGTTGGTAGTATGGAGAGAATATACTCGGGCGCGCAAAGGGTAGACCTCAAAAAAATGCGGATGGAAGCCTCTTTTGGCTAGACCCTCGCCCCACAGGCAGAAAGTTACCTAGGTAGAGTTCAAAGATTGAAAGCTCCGGCCGGCGCATGAGCATCAGTATGTACACTTTTGGCATGCGTCGATTGACTGAGCTAAGCTTGAGCATTGAATTGTTGTTGCTATGCTCGAATGTTCGGCGTATACAGCTTCACAGACACACATCAAAGCTCACACCAAGACTCGTAAGATATTTGCGCGCCATGACATGCGGTGCCGGTTAGGAGACAGTAGGTCATAACTTCACTTCATTTATATTCTTATCTTTCTGTTCATAACCTCGCACTGGCAACCTTGCATTGGACCAGGCTCTCGTCACTGGCTCTACTATGTCGACAACCATGGCCCAGCGCATGGCCAGAACGACTGCCTTCGCCAGCACCATTTCACCAAGGAGTCAACGCATAGCCTTTGCGAAACCAAGTCTAATGTCAAGATCAATTCACATCTTCCGCAACGTTCAACCTCTGCGCTCGCACCGTCGCGAGCTTCTCCTCAATGGAAGCACCGTAGGCCTCGTGCCCACCATGGGCGCCCTGCACAAAGGCCACATCTCTCTCGTCAGGCAAGCCGCCGAGGAAAACAGTCATGTATTCGTGACGGTCTACGTCAATCCTACACAATTCGGAGTGAATGAGGATCTAGACAGCTACCCAAAGACATGGGACTCGGATCTGGCGCAACTGAAAGAGCTGGACGTGGAATTGGAAAAGGCCGGCAAGGGTAGAATCGAGGCTGTCTTCGCACCTACCACCAAGACCATGTATCCTACCCTGCCGCCGGACTCGACACTGCCTGGCACTGGTTCGTTCGTCACAATCACTCCTCTGGCAAATCTGCTGGAAGGCAAGAGCAGGCCAGTCTTCTTCCGCGGCGTTGCGACTGTCTGCACAAAGCTGTTCAACATCGTTGAGCCAGAGCGTGTATACTTTGGCCAGAAAGATGTGCAGCAGACTGTTATCATCAAGCGCATGGTTCAAGACCTTCACATGAACACGAAGGTAAGGATCGGCCCTACAGAGCGCGAAAAGGACGGCCTAGCAATGAGCAGTCGCAACGTCTACCTTGGAGAACGCAGAAGGAAAACAGGAATCGTGCTTTCTGTTGCCCTAGGAGCTGCCAGAGCTGCATACAAAATGGGCAAGACGGAAAGAGACGATATATTGGCGTTGTCATGGGATGTGACAAACATGATGAACATCAAGCAGGACGAGCTTCCAGAGACCGAGCGGGCGCAGTTCGAGGTAGACTACATCTCTCTGGCGGACCTTGATACTCTTGAAGAAGTTGAAAGGGTGGATCCGAAGAAGGGTGCTATTCTCAGCGCAGCTATCAAAATGTTGCCATTGGAGGCTACAAAGGAAGGAGAGAAGTTGGGCTTGGGTGGTGATAAGGTGCCTGTACGGCTAATCGATAACCTCATTTTGGAGCCTCGTGAGCTCTGAGTGAGGGTTGGCATGCGGTGAAGCTACAGGAAGCAGCATGGTTTCTCCGGTATCCAGAGCTGATGAATATGGACTGCTAGCGGTTACAATGGCTAAGCAATTAGTTTTGTCTTGTGTATAAGCATAATTCATTTGGCGTCCACCGATTCCTTGAAATCATCAGCATTAAACCACAACGTATATCAAATCCCAGCCAGGAGCGAATCAAGAGATTTGCTCGAATCAAAGTATCGGCACATAACAGACTAAGACTTGTTGTCCACATGCGCGACCTCCTGTCTCTCCTCAGACGCCGTATCTGCATGATCGGCTTTCTTCACACCAGCTTCAGGGTCGACCACTGAGTTGCCACGACTGGCAGCCAGGACCCGGTTGGGGTTCTCTTCCAAAAGCTTTGCGAAGTGCTTCTCAGCATCCCAAACCCAGGGCGAATCGGCTTCGAAAAGGAGATCGATCTCCTCAAGTGTCCTCTGGTTGGTCTCAGGGTATAGAGCCCACACCATGGGAATGGTAATGACATTGGCTGCGCCGAAGATGTAGCTAGAAAGTCAGTAGTCAGCATTTGCATCGCGTAAAAAAGCGCGTGGCATTGACTCACAGTGTCTTTTCTCCAATCGCGTTGAACATGACTGGGCATAACAGAGTAAGCCATCCATTGCCGATACCTGGACCATGTCAGTAAGATAAAACTCGACGAATTTCAGTTGATCCAATACTCACTCCAACCAACAACACCGAAAGCATTGCCCTTGGCGCGAACCTCCAGAGGGAAGATCTCAGCTGGATATAGCCACGGAACCGTGAGCCACGTCGCACCGAACACAAACGTGAAAATGTACACGAAGCTGGCCGCAGCAGCACCATAGGAGTTGGCTGCTGAGATGTTGCCGGCCTCGCGTGCGTCCAAACCAAGACGAGACATGCCGCCAGCGAGGAACATGGCGATGCCTTGACCAATGGAGCCCCAGTATCTGCGCTTTGTCAGCAATATGGTCAGACGGTCATGTTTTGAAGTACAGCGACGTACAGCGTGTATCGACGACCAATTCGATCAAGCGTGAAGACGCAGATGAGGGTCGAGAACATGTAGAAGATGTTGTTCAGGCCGCTGATCCATCTGTGCGCAGGTTGTGTATATTAGCCAGTGTCTTAGCGGTTTACAATTCGTATTAGAAGGGACTTACTGGCTCTTTTCGCTGTTGAATCCAGCAATGCGGAAGATGGTGGGAGCCTGTTGATTGATATCGTTAGCATGACGGATATAATCGAAAGTACGCACTTATCCTCAACTCACATAAACAGTCACGCCTGCAATACCAACCCATTCTTGCATGATCTGCAGCCAAATGACGAGCTGTACGCGACGACCAGTGTGCAACTTCCCACTGCCAACACCGAAAAGCATAGAGAAATAGGTGTTCGAGCGTGCCGTCTGACGCTCATGAATCACGATGTTCTTGATGTCCTGGAATTCTGCTTCGGCCCTAACAGCGTCATCGCCTTCGCTACCACGCAAGCGACGAAGGATGTATCGAGCTTCTTCGTCTCTTCCGGCTTTTGCCAGCCAGCGAGGGCTTTCCGGGAAGAACCAGCAGATACCGAACAGTACAAGTAGAGGGATGATTTGGAAGGCGATAGGGAATCTCCAGCGGATCTCACTGTTTCCGTTGTCGATATAGCTCAGGCCAAATTCAAGCCAGTAGGCCACCTATAGTGTGTCAGCATATTCTCTCTAAGAGAATCCGGCCAGCTGTCGGAGGGGTATTCTCTTTATTCACTTACCACCACACCAAATATATTCAAGGTGAATTCGATAGCGATGAATTGACCTGCAACATAAAAACTCCATGTCAGCCAGGGGTCTCGATGGACATCATATCTGTCGCGTAGTGCTTGCGTATGCGCTTTCGAACAAGGTTGTGAGACAAGCCATGTCCGTCGTTGAGATCCAATCGTTGGGGTTGTTATCGTCAGAAAACATTGTAGTGTCGACGATGCCAGCCACCAGGATGGCAAGGCACTGATGACAGTACCTCAGCGGCAGATGTGCCACCTTCTTCGAGCATGGATGCGAAGCAGGTCACACCAGCCAGTGAGATGCCGAAAGAACATCAACAGCATAGCATTCGCTGCTCATACGCAAGCTCGAAGTTGTCCAATATACGTTTCTTTCTCTTACCTCTTGATGTGTGCTCGGCAGTCTCGGTGGCCCAGACAGGCACAATGGCGTTCTGAAAGACCACTCCAGTCAGCGTTATGTAGACGACTTCGGTCCGGGATGAGGGAATACTTACCAGTACTCCAGTTCCCCAACCATTGATCAATCGCGCGAAAATCATCCAAATGTGGTTCTGGGCTGAGCACTGCAACGCAGCACCAAAGATGGCCCATGCAGCTCCAAAAGCGATTGTACGCACTCTTCCGATCTTGTCACCCACCCATCCTCCAATAAGACATCCGACGAGCGTTCCAAGGTAGTACACGGATACCTACAAATTCCTGTCAGGTCCGTAGTTAGAGAGTTCGGCTTGGCTTGACATACAATCCCGCCTTGGAGAAGCGAATCTGTGACGACTGGATCACCGTTCTCTCCAAGATAGCCAAAACCCATGAGTCTGTAGATCCAGGTCAGATATACTGCGGTGCTTACGAAGTGTACTGGTTGCGCATAGGCGGCGATCGAAACTTTGACGGCTTCGTAGCCCCCTTGCAAACCTAGTAAGAGACGTACTGGAAACATGTTAGAATTGTCTGGACCCGTCTAGATGAGTCTCATTTTGCTATAGTTACCTCGTAATATGCTGTCGCATTGTTCACACCTCTAATTCTATCGTCAGCACGTGGCCAGGCCAAAGAAAGGTCGACGTGACTTGCCCCATCATTCCTCTGATTTCAGTCAGCAATCACGTTTTTTTGAGATGGCATTCTAAAAGATCGGTCTTACTGATCGTAACCAAAGAAGAAGATCGACAACGCAGCAACGCAGTTGATAGCTATGAGAAGAGACCTCTTCTCCAGCTTGTCGGCCACACGCCATCCCGAGAGTTGATCCATGATAGGCTTGCCAACGTCAGAATCGACCACAACGTCCTCCAGCAGGCGCGGTTATGAGGAGGAAGACAAGATGCGCAATGCAGAAAGATTACTCACGTCACGCGTGCGCGAGAGGGACTACATCGCGCACTTTATATTGCCCGTCATCCACGTGCGTGAGCGCGAGAGGAAAACCGTTTGTTCCCGATGACATGTGGTCCCGGAACATGGCCTGGTGAGATTTAACCCAGAGGAATGGGTTCGACATGCCCAAAGCAGGATTCCGAGAACCAAGCTCGCACGAATCGTAGACAAGCGAGTCGAACGAACGCTTCACAGGCTTGGTTGACGCCGATGACCCACTCGTCTCCACTGGAGATCAGCGCGGAGCGTGGAGTTTTGGTTTTCTTCAAAAGCCGATGTTACATGACCGGATGCCGATGATGGGCTGGAGATTTCGAGATTGAGTTTTGTCTTACCTTTAGTCGTGACATGTGGCATCTGAATAAGCTATCAATCGATGTATATGTACATGATTGGAGGTTGACATGTATAACTGGTATCCTTGCAATTGGGTTGGATTCGACGGCTAGAGACTGTCGGAGTTCGCCATTGCCAGATTTAATATATGCTGGACAATAGTGTTTGGCGCCACCGACGTAACCTCACATCTGCTTTGCAAAGCCGACCGCCCTTCGAACGACAACAACGACGGAATACCATCGCAGCGCCAAGTGTGGCTGCTGGCAGCGTCTTTGAGAGCATCCACTTCGGTTTCCAATGGCATCTTTGATCGAATCGAATGGTAAGTCATGGAGAACCCGCTACTCCACGGTATCCAGAGACGAGATACGAGGTTTTCTGAGCACAGGATAACATGTGAGGCATTTCATACCTTAAAGCTATCTTGTTACGCTTATGAGGGCCATCAAGATGAAATACTGCCAAATTTGGTACAGGGATTGGGCTGTAGTCGTTTGCACTGTTTGAGCCTAGTGAACGCATGCATGCTGTGTTGTAGTATCACTCTGCGTGGAGCAATTCTCGTATACTTGAGCAATTATAGTTACAGTTTCTGTACGTGTAGACACCACTACACTGTCCGCGGAGACTCGTATAAGCTTCGAGGCTATCCTGATAATGACTTCGTTATTTGGTGTCATGTTCGCAGTATAAGCATCGCCAATGTTTTCAAGGTCATCTAAACTTTGCAGCACTTGATACGACATGCGTGGATGCCGATGAACTAGCTCGAATGCCATTCAAATGGCCACATATGAGATCTCTCCAAGTGGGTGGTATCATTGATTGACTCCAGATTGTGCTTTGCATCAAAATCGCACTTGATTATGCGCATTCACGGACGAAAACCAAATCCGAGGTACCACAAGCCCTAACCCTTATATTCTTCGCCAGCTGCACCATCCACCGTGCACTCATATTCCATCTAACAAGGCCACATCAGTCGCTTTCCTAAGGGCCGCAGGACTGATGTATGGTGGTTGATAAGGCAGAAATCGTATCAGTACTAAACAATGTCAAAGTGTCTAGACCTCCTGACGAGGCTGAGAGAGAGCAAAGGATAGAGAGGCTGCCGAGAAATGCAAGGCTGTATTTCTGGCGGATCTTGCTCGCTACAGCCTCGCTTACCTCTACTATTGCATTACATCCATTATTTACGATCAGGGCTCACTTCTACTGACCGAGTAGCAGTACATTCTCAATGGTCTAGAACATCAATTAATGGCACATGGTATACGTCTATTGCGCCTATTTTAAAGCGACGACGACGACGAATGACAGCGGAGTGCTGCAGGCTGAAGCGCGCAATTGCCCGTGCTCACAACTCAGATGCTCGTTCAACCACGAGAGTACCTTCCAACCCAACACCAAAACTTGTCCTGAATCACAATCGACCATGACTACATGTACAACAGACGAGAATGAGAGCCGATGAACAACAAGGACTTACACTATCGTCCAAAGGACGGACCAGTAGAAGCAGATGTTCCACATCCGCGAGTTGCCAAGCTAGCCGAGAACTCAGTTGCCCGCCGTCACGCTCGTTCCTTTCGTCTTCCGATGGACGCCCTCACGGCTGGAGTCGGATCTCTTCAGAGGCAAACATTCGATTACGCGATCATGTTCTCTAAACAGCGAAAGGCACGTGGCCAAGATCACGAACCGCTCGCAGACCGGTTCGCGTGTGAGGAACGAAGAGCTGCCCTTCTCTCCAAGACTTTGCCCAGATCCGGAACTCCGCAGTCCCTATACAACCGTGCTTAACATTGAGCCGCATGTCCACCTGAACATACGAGCCGGCGGCTTGTCTTGCTTTGCAAGCCTCAGGGACGACTTTTGCGGCTATGGCCAAGGCAGTCCCAAGAGCTGCTTATGGTAGAGCCGCCACAGCTTCCCAATTCTGGCAACTATCCCAAGACCATTCCAATTTTCCGGCTCCATGTACATGCAGATATATGCGAGTCTTGACGCTTGAGTTTGGAAATAGACACGGACACTACGAGCATCCATATGGTTGACGAAAAATAGATCTTGCCGTGTGGAGTTGAGGGCGCCTGACATCTTGGTGATGGACAGCCCTGCTCGGGCGCAGCAGCGCAGAGAAAATGCTATATATGAATAGGTATGTGAAGATGTAGGTGTGTCTCACTCTACAGTCACTTCAATACTTACTCTATTCCCTCGTTTCGCCTTGCATTCGCTATCACAAGATGAAATTCTCATCAGCCTGCCGATTTGGCAGTGCTCTCGTCCTTACTTTCAGCAGTCTCATTTCTGCTGCTCCGAATCCTCATGCGATCGAGCCTAGACAAGCAACCAGCACTCGTGTTGCCGATTCTGCGTGCACAAATGGACCGTTCTCGAGAGCTTGCTGGCAAGCAGGCTACAGCATAGCCACCGATTTCGACAACAAGATCCCTCCAAACGGCCGTGAGCGCGTTTACAACCTCGAGATCACCAACACCACTATGGCTCCCGATGGTTTCGAGAAAATTATGTTCCTGATCAACGGCGCCAGCCCGGGCCCGACATTGGAAGCGAACTGGGGAGACACTATGGTCGTCAACGTCAAGAACAGCCTTCAGCACAATGGCACCTCAATGCACTGGCATGGCGTTCGAATGCTCAACAGCTGTCAGCACGACGGTGTTAATGGCGTGACCGAATGCCCGATTCCACCTGGAGGGACTGTCCAATACAGGTTCAGATGCACACAACACGGCACCAGCTGGTACCACTCGCATTTCTCGGCGCAGTACGGCGAAGGCATCGTTGGAGCTATCGTGGTCCATGGACCGGCATCACAAAATTACGATCACGACCTGGGACCGCTGACTTTGACCGACTGGTTTCATGATACTATCTTTGCATTGAACGTTCGGGCTCTCCACAGTACCACTGGACCGCCTATCCCTGATACCGGCCTAATCAACGGCACTATGAAGGGTGCGTCTGGTGGCAAGTACCACGTCACCACGTTGAAGAAGGGCAAGAAGCACCGTCTGCGACTTATCAACACTGGCATCGATAACAATTTCCACGTTAGTATTGATAATCACCAGCTTACGGTCATTACAAGTGATTTCGTTCCTATCAAACCCTACACTACCTCATCTATCTCTATCAACATTGGCCAGCGATACGATGTTATCATCAACGCGAACCAGGAGTCCGGAAACTACTGGCTAAGAGCCGATGTAGCGACAGGATGCGGCAGGAACCGGACCCCGAACAACATCAAGTCGATCATCCGATATGAAGGTGCTCCGGAGGCAGAACCGACGACACAGAATACTGTTGCAAAGTCCACTGCTTGCTACGATGAAAGCGTCGTACCGTACGCTCCGAACACAGTCCCACAAGCAGAGTTCAGGAATGCCATCAGCCATCTGACTATGGACTTCAACGTATCTACTGTGAACGGTCCCCTTGTTCAGTGGCTCATCAACGGCTCAGATATCCGCGTCGACTGGAGCAAGCCGACGCTGGAGTATGTGCAAGACGGCAACTACACTTTTGAAGATAAGATGAACGTCTTCGAGATCAACAAGAAGGACGAGTGGGTCTTCTGGTACATCCAGACGGTGCAGGGAGATCCTGTCAACCTCCCTCATCCTATGCATCTTCACGTAAGTCACATCCTACTCCTAGTAAGTGAACATTGCTAACACTGTCCAGGGTCATGGTAAGCTCTCTCGTACCCTACGGAGATCAACTCTATATCCTCGAGGTGAGTTGAGCGTCAGGTTCAAGCTGACACATCGCTCCAGATTACTATGTCATCGGCCAAGGCTCAGGGGTCTGGGATGGTAGTGAGACCGGCCTCAAGTTCAACAACCCACCTCGCCGCGATACTGCGCTTCTCCCAGCAGGCGGCTGGCTGATCATGGGCTTCCCTGCTGACAACCCGGGAGCCTGGCTGGTCCATTGCCAGTAAGTGTAACAGCGTACAACTATGCTATGTCGAACGAGGACTGACATCTCTCCTAGCATTCCATGGCATGTCGGTCAAGGCCTCAGTTGGCAATTCCTCGAGCGTAAGGACGAGATTTTGAGCACGCTCGGGGACTTGTCTAGCTTCAACAGCAATTGCGACAGCTGGCGGAAGTACTGGGATGTCCCTGCTAATCCTAATAGGCCCTACGAGATGGATGATTCGGGGTTATAGACAGTCTATCGAGTAAATTTCTACACCTTAGATTAACTTGCGAAACTCTACTTAGATAATAGAATTTTATAACTTAGAGCTCTATATCCTAAGTAGATTCTATAATACTATAATAAGTAACTTAGTTAGCTCTATACTTAAGGAAGAATTCTTTCCTAATTATATATAATTCTATACTCTAGATAGGATTCTATACTCTTAAGAGAGATCTATCTCCTTCGCTAGTAACGATCTTTCTTATAGCCTTTATAAGAATCTCTTAGTAGTCTATAATAAGTTATCTATTCTGATTAGACTATACATAATATAAAGGTAATATTAAGAGAAGTAGTTTAGTAGGAGAAGTAGTTAGGATTTAGTCTTTTTAGGATTTTCACCCTAATTAGCCCTAGTTTCGAGATTCCTAAGAGGTAGAATTAGTATTTAGAGTCTAAAGTAGTCGAATCCTAGATTCTAGGTAACATCGGTGTAGGGGATCTTGACATGTAGGGGATCTTGACACTTTTACTGAGGTTAGCTACTTATACCCCTCTTCTTTATTCTAATTTCCTCTTCTCTTCCTTATGCCTTCGTATACAGAAGAAGATATTCAAAACGCGATCGCTGCATATACGCATGGCGATTACGCGTCGATTTCGCGTACTTCGGCTATTTTTAATATCCTGCGAACAACTCTTCTATTTCGACTACAAAATAATAAGACGCGAAAACAAGGTCACAAAAAACAGCAATTACTTTCTACAATCGAAGAAGAAGAGCTCGTAGCCTGGATTACTAATGCTAGTAAATTAGGCGTCCCTACGCCGCTCACTCTCGTTAAAAATCTCGCCGAAGAAATCCGGGCTAATCGGTTTGTA
>Ga0265797_10000771_pt1 | contig 58466 bp, 51 predicted proteins | sample P2T30metagenome_FD_192433 | JGI IMG/M metagenome (GOLD analysis project Ga0265797, IMG submission 192433) | Plant litter microbial communities from East Loma Ridge, Irvine, California - P2 T30 | ecosystem: Environmental > Terrestrial > Plant litter > Unclassified | place: USA: California... | reverse complement strand
CGCGAGAACAGCGCCATCTGCTGCGGCGACGCCGTCATCGGCTGCTTCATCACCAGCCACAGCACGTTCTCGGTGCACGGCGGCTCGCTCAGCGAACCCATGTAGGTGAAATAGTCGCGCCTGGCCGGCAGGATCTCGTTCACGTCCAGCACGATCGACGGCGTCACCGTCGTGTGCTTTTCCAGCGGCAGGTTGTTCCACACGGTCTGGATCATCGGATTGGCGTCGCCCCGCTCGAGCAGCACGGCCAGGATCGCGATCTTGTTATCGTAGCTCTTGTGCACCAGGTGCACCACCATCTCGGTGCCGCGGCCGTTGATGCGTTCTTCGCCCGGGCGGTGGAAGTGGAATTGCTGCAGCTCGTAGGTGGTGCCGCCCACGGTCAGGAAATTGCCGCCCGAAACGTTGACCTGGATCGTGTGGCCGTTGTCGATCTCGTTGAACGAGCTGGGGTGGTAGTCGAAGGTGATCTGTTCCAGGTCGACCTTCATCCCGTCGCGCAGATCGATCGGCGACTGGCGGTTGCCGGTGTTGCAGGCGGCCCAGGCGGCATTGATCTTCGACCAGTTCTGCGGGCCGAATTCTCCCTCGTAGGTCCAGTGGGTGCCGTTCTTGGGCTTGGCCGCTTCGGCGGCAGCGGCGGCGGCGATGGCCGCGGCGGCCGCGGCTTCCTTCTGGCGGCGGGCATCGGCGACGCGGCGCGCGCGGCTGGCTTCTTCGGCGCGCTGGGTCTGCTTGACGCGCAGCTCGGCCAGCTTTTCGGCGATGCGCACCGACAGGTCGACTTCGGCCTGGTCTTCGGATTTCTGGGTGGCAGCGGCGGACGCGACAGGCGCGCTGGCGGTGGCAGGCTTGAGGTTCGGCTTGATCGACGGCACGATACCGGCCGGCTTCGCGTCGGCGATGGCGGGCTTGGCGGTGCTCTTGGTCGGTTCGTTCGCATTCGCCGTGGCCGCGAACAGGCTCAGGACGAGAAGTGCGATGAGGTTACGCATGGGGTTCCAGTGAGTGGGCTGTCCCTATGCTTATCGGACCCCACACGCGTAACTTGAGTGCGCACAGGCAACGAATGGCGCAGAATCTGCGCCACTGGCCAGAATGCATGCACGATGTACTACGTTCTTACACGCGGCCCAGCATGCGCTTGCCAAACTTGTACAGACCGCCGATCGCCAGCGGCACGATCGCCGCGCTCACGCCGACCAGCACGATCTGGGTCAGGTGGTTGCGGATGATCTCCAAGTGGCCAAAGAAATAGCCGGCGGTAACCAGACTCAGCACCCACAGCAGCGCACCGGTCACGTTGTACAACTGGAAGCGCGCATGGGTCATGTCCGACACCCCGGCCACGAATGGCGCGAAGGTGCGCACCACCGGCACGAAGCGCGCCAGGATGATGGTCTTGCCGCCATGCTTCTCGAAGAAATCGTGGGTGCGCAGCAGCGCGTCCTTGTTGATCCAGCGGTAGTTGTGCGTGAACATGCGGTGGCCCACGGCCTCGCCGATGAAATAATTCACCGTGTTGCCGGTGATCGCGGCCGTGACCAGCAGCGTGGCCAGCAGCGGATAGCTCATCTGGCCGGTGGCGCAGAAGGCGCCGGCAATGAACAGCAGCGTGTCGCCGGGGAAGAAGAACAGGACCACCAGCCCGGTCTCGCAGAACACGATCAGGAACAGCACGAGGTAGACGTAGGTGCCGTAGTGGGCCAGCAGGGTGCCGAGGGATTTGTCGACGTGCAGCAGCATGTCGACGAGTTGCATGATGTCCATGTGATTCCTGGGAGAGAGCCCGCCATTATAGCGCTCCCGGCCAGGCGTCAAGACGCGCCCCATGTAGAATTGCCGGACAAACATGACCAGACGGAGAGCAACGATGCAGGCAGCTTCACGCAGCACAATCCATGCAGTCATTGCCACGGCGCTGTGCGCTGCGGCGGCCAGCGCGGCGGCGAAGGAGTTGCCGCCCAAACCGAGCGTGGCCGACGTGGTCAAGGCCAGCAAGCCTTCCGACTGGCGCGCCCTCGACCCGGACAACACCATGTACATCGAATTGCCGACGGGCCGCGTGGTGGTCGAACTGGCCCCGAACTTCGCGCCGAAGGCGGCCGCCAACATCCGCGCGCTGGTGCGCGAGCGCTACTTCGACGGCCTGTTCGTGATGCGCGCCCAGGATGGCTTCGTGGTGCAGTGGGGCGACCCGGACGAGGAAACGCCGCGCCCGTTCAAGGCCGGCAAGACCGTCCCGGCCGAATTCACCGTGCCGGCCAAGGGCACTGGACGGTTCACGCTGCTCAAGGAGCGCGACGTGTATGCGCCCCAGGTCGGCCATGTGAACGGCTTCCCGGCCGCGCGCAACCCCAAGTCGGGCCAGGCCTGGCTGCCGCACTGCTACGCGATGGTCGGCGTGGCGCGCGACGAAGGCGCCGACACCGGCAACGGCTCGCAGCTGTACACGGTGATCGGCCACGCGCCGCGCCATCTCGACCGCAACATCACGGTGGTCGGGCGCATCGTGGCCGGCATGCCGCTGCTGACCGTGATGCCGCGCGGGAGCGGCGCCGCCGGCCTCTACGAGAAGGCCGAACAGCGCACCCCGATCGCCAGCGTGCGCATGGCGAGCGAGCTGCCACCGCCCGAGCGCAGCCGGCTCGAAGTAATGCGTACCGAGAGCGCCGCTTTCCAGGCCGTGATCGAGGCCCAGCGCAACCGCGGCGGCCCGTGGAACAAGGTCGCGGCCGGCGCGATCGACCTGTGCAATGTACCGATTCCGGTGCGCGAGCAACCGGTGAGTTGACGGTGCGGGGTCGGGCTATAATTCGGGCATGAACGCCCCTGCCCCCGCTCCTGCCCGCCGTCCCATCCAGCAGCTTCCCGACCAGCTCATCTCCCAGATCGCCGCCGGTGAAGTGGTCGAGCGGCCATCGGCCGTGGTCAAGGAATTGCTGGAAAATGCACTCGACGCAGGCGCGACCCAGATCACCGTGCGCCTCGAAGAAGGCGGCGTCAAGCGCATCGCCATCACCGACAACGGCCGCGGCATTCCTCCCGAGGAATTGCCGCTGGCGCTGTCGCGCCACGCGACCTCGAAGATCGCCTCGCTGAGCGACCTCGAGCACGTGGGCACGCTCGGCTTTCGCGGCGAAGCGCTGGCCTCGATCGCCTCGGTGGCCGCGGTGCGGGTGACCTCGCGCACGCCGGACGCCGAGCACGCCTGGGAAATCGTCGGCACCCACGAAGGCACGGTGGCGCCCTCCTCGGGCGCGTTCGGCACCACGATCGACGTGCAGGACCTGTATTTCAACACCCCGGCCCGGCGCAAGTTTCTCAAGTCGGAGCAGACCGAATACGGCCACTGCGCCGAAGTCGTGCGCCGCATCGCGCTGGCGCGGCCGGACGTGTCGTTCAGCCTGACCCACAATGGCCGCACCATCGACCACTGGAACACGAGCGAAGCGGCCAAGCGCAGCGCCCAGATCCTGGGCAGCGACTTCGCCGACGCGCGCCTGGCGCTCGACGAGTCGGCCGGCCCGCTGCACCTGCACGGCTATGTCGGCCTGCCGACCGCGTCGAAGGCGCGCGCCGACGGCCAGTTCTTCTACGTGAACGGGCGCTTCGTGCGCGACAAGGTGCTGGTGCACGCGGTGCGCGCGGCCTACCAGGACGTGCTGCATGGCGACCGTTTCCCGTCGTACGTGCTGTCGCTGGACCTCGATCCGGCGCTGGTCGATGTCAATGTGCACCCGTCGAAGACCGAGGTGCGCTTCCGCGACAGCCGCGCGGTGCACCAGTTCGTGTTCCACGCGGTGCAGCGCGCGCTGGCGCAGACCTCGGCCACCGCCCACGGCAGCGTGCCGGCGCCGATCACGGCGGCCGAGGTGCGTCCGAGCGGCACGCCGCTGTGGCAGTTGTCGCCATCGTCGTCACAGCCGCCCATGCGGCCGCACGAACAGACCTCGTTCGGCGCGCAGCTGGCGCCGACCTTTTCGCCGTCGCCATTCGCGCCGGGCAGCCGCTGGGACGATGCGTCCGGTGGCGGCGTGCCGCAGCGACTCGATGCGTATGGCGCGCTGTTCGCGGCCGACGCGTCGCGCAGCAGCGCCGGCGCGCCGGCCGCCGGGCAGCCGGCTGCGCCCATGGACGTGCCGCTGTCGGCCTCGGACCGTCCGCTGTCGAACGACGACTTCCCGCTCGGCTTCGCCCTGGCCCAGCTGCACGGCATCTATATCCTGGCCCAGAACACGCGCGGCATGGTGCTGGTGGACATGCACGCGGCCCACGAGCGCATCCTGTACGAGCAGATCAAGAACGCGCTCGACGCCCAGGCCCAGGGCCAGGAAATGCAGGTGCAGGCGATGCTGATCCCGGTGACCTTCTATGCCGACGCGATCGAAGTCGCCACCGCCACCGACCATCAAGAGACGCTCAGGACGCTCGGCTTCGACATCGCCGCGCTGTCGCCGACCACGCTGGCGGTGCGCAGCGTGCCGACACTGCTGAAGAACGCCGACGCACAGACGCTGGCGCGCGACGTGCTGCGCGACGTGCGCGAATTCGGCGGCTCGCGCGTGCTGATCGAACGACGCAACGAATTGCTCGGCACCCTGGCCTGCCACACCGCCGTGCGCGCCAACCGCATCCTGTCGGTGCCCGAGATGAACGCCCTGCTGCGCCAGATGGAAAGCACCGAGCGCGCCGACCAGTGCAACCACGGCCGCCCCACCTGGGTCCAACTCGAGATCGCCGCGCTCGACAAACTGTTCCTGCGCGGCCAGTGATGGATCAGATGAAGAAGCCCCTGGCCGTGGCCATCATGGGCCCGACCGCGTCCGGCAAGACGGCAGCGGCGCTGGCGATCGCACGCACCCGGCCGGTCGAGATCATCTCGGTCGACTCGGCGCTGGTGTACCGCGAGATGGACATCGGCACCGCCAAGCCGACTGCCGACGAACTGGCGAGCGCGCCGCACCACCTGATCGACATCATCGATCCGCTGGACGCTTATTCCGTGGCCCAGTTCCGCGCCGATGCTATCCGCCTGGTGGGCGAGATCACGGCGCGCGGTGCGCTGCCATTGCTGGTGGGAGGCACGATGATGTATTTCAAGGGGCTGGTCGATGGCCTGGACGACCTGCCCACCGCCGATCCGGCAATCCGCGTGCGGCTCGACGCCGAGGCCGCGCTGATCGGCTGGCCGGGCATGCATGCCCGGCTGCGCGAACGCGATCCCGCCACCGCCGCGCGGCTGGCGCCGAACGACGCCCAGCGCATCAACCGCGCACTCGAGATCATCGAGCTGACCGGCAAACCCATGTCGGCGCTGCTGGCGCTGCGCCAGAAGCCCGTGCTGCCGTTCGACCTGGTGTCGTTCGCGCTGGAGCCGTCCGACCGCGCCGTGCTGCATGGGCGCATCGCCCAGCGCTTCGACGCGATGCTGGGCACGCGCGACGACACCGGCCTGGTGGCGGAAGTCGCGCGCCTGCGCGCGCGGGGCGACCTGTCGCCATCGCTGCCGTCGATCCGCTGCGTCGGCTACCGCCAGACCTGGGACTACCTGGACGGCACGATCAGCCGCGCCGAGCTGCGCGAGCTGGGCATCATCGCCACCCGCCAGCTGGCCAAGCGCCAGATCACGTGGCTGCGCGCGATGCCGGACCGGATCGTGATCGATTGCCTGGGGCCCGACCCGATCGGCAAGCTGCTGGGGCGGCTCGACGCGTTGGATAAATGACATGACGGCCACGCGCGGCGCAAGTATTTTCCACGCGGAACACGACACGTTCTTGACACGAACTCAGTCACGCCGGATAATGCCTGCCGTTGCGGTGATATAGCTCAGCTGGTTAGAGCACAGCACTCATAATGCTGGGGTCGGTGGTTCAAGTCCACCTATCACCACCAAAGAATCCAGGCAAATGGCTTGGCTCCAACGAGTCAAGCCATTTTGCTTTTGCCGTTTTCGGTGATATAGCTCAGCTGGTTAGAGCACAGCACTCATAATGCTGGGGTCGGTGGTTCAAGTCCACCTATCACCACCAGATGCAAAGAAAAAGCCGCTGCCTCGCAAGAGACAGCGGCTTTTTCTTTGACGCAGCCGGCACGGCAGGCCGGCTGCGCAACTCACTGCTTCTTGCCGCCGCCCGAGACCTTGTTCTCGGTGGCCCAGGCGCGGCGCTCGGCTTCCTTCTTGCCGACGCCCTTCTTCTCGTAGCCTTCCTCGATGTGCTTGACCTGGCGCTTCTGCTTGTCGGTGTACGACGATTTATCACCCTGTGGCATGGCAATGCTCCTTTCGATGCAAGACCGGCCCGCAGGCCGTATGCACCACAGGCTACCCCGGTCGATCGCGCCGTTACGTACGCTACCCCACGCAAGCGCGCGGTCTGCTCGGCAGTTCAGGACGCCATCATCATGACCGTGTGCCCGACCCGCATGCGCGGATCGGCCTGCCATGCCTGGCGCGCCAGGTAGCCGCGCACGGCGGCATTGCGCACCACCCGCCCCAGCAGCCGGTAGCGCAGGCTGTCGTCGACCAGGCGCGGCCGGTACAGGCCGAGGCGCGCCAGTGCGTGGTACGCCAGCGTGGTCTGGTGCCATTCCTTGTGGAAATCGGCGACCGGTTCATGCCAGAGTTCGGTCTGGTGCAAGCCTTCGCTGTGCGCCAGGTTGACCAGCGCGCGGTCGCTCCAGCGCGTGACATGGTGTGGCGGCATGTTCAGCGGTGAATTCGGGGCGACCGCCAGAAAGCTGTCCTGGGCCGGCACCGCGATCATCAGGGTGCCGCCGGGCTTGAGCGCCTGTACACAGGCGTGGAAGAATTGTTTGGGGGATTCGACGTGCTCGAGCACCTGGAACGAGCACACCACGTCGTAGCGCCGGCCTTCGCCGGCATGCTCCTCGACCGGCTGCTTGCGCACGTCGAGGCCGGCCGCCTGCGCCCTGGCCACGGCTTCGTCGTTGAACTCCAGCCCGCTGTAGGTGACGGAGGGCCCCAGCCAGGCGCGAAACGCGCCCTTGCCGCAACCGACTTCGAGCACGGCGCCATGCTCGGGCACGTGCGCGGCGGCGTGGGCGTATTCGGGCTTGTCGTCCTGGTAGTACCAGTCGTGGGTCTGCAATTGCGCGTAGAACGGGCCATCGCCGGCGCGCACCGGGGTGAAGAAACCCAGGTCGCATTGCCGACAGTGGCACAGGTCGAGGCGCTCGACGCCGGCCAGATAGGCGCCCACGTCGATGCCCTTGCGGCGGTAACTTCGGACCAGTTCGCCGCGGTCGATCGATTCGATTGTCTCGGCGCCACTGGCGCTGCATGCTGGACATAGCCAATCGGACATGACGCCCTCTGCACGAAGTCGGGTGGGCTGATCAGATTAGCAAAAACGCGCCGCCGTGGCACCCGCTTTCTCAACCGTGCGCACCGCCTGTTGCAGGATTGTCTTGCCACTCGCCGTCGGCGCCTTCGTCGAGCGCATAGTCGCCGCGCGCCAGCGCTGCCAGCGCCGCATGCGCGTCCTGCAGGTGCTCGCCCGGCACCAGCAGCCGCACGCCGCCCAGCGCCGGCGCCAGCAGCAGGTCGGTCTGCATCAGGTGGGCGTCGGCCAGCATCGCCGGGATGCCGGACGCTTCCAGGCAACCCTGGGCCAGCGTGGCATCGATCGGGATCATGTAGCGCGCCACCACGTACAGGTCGTGCTCGGGCAGCCGCTCGACCTCGGGGTGGGCGGCCAGCCAGGCGTCCAGTGCAAGTGCAGTCATGCGTTTCCTCTCAGCCCAGCAGTGCGGGCAGGTGCGACAACAGGTACAGGATCACGCCGATCATGCCGCCCACGATGGTGCCGTTGATGCGGATGTACTGCAGGTCCTTGCCGATATTCAATTCGATCTGGGCCGACATCTCGCGGTCGTCCCACTGCTTGACGGTGTAGGCGATGTGGCGCGTCAAAAAGCCGGCGAACTCGGGCGCCACGCCGCGCGCCGCCGATTCCAGGGTCGCACTGAGCGACTGGCGCAGGGCCGGATCCTCGGCCAGCATCCGGCCGATCCAGGCGCCCATGGCGACGATGCGCTGGCGCAGGCTGGAATCCGGGCTGTCCAGGTCGCGCTTGAGCCAGCCTTTCAGCTCGCTCCACAGCGAACCGATGTAGTCGTTCAGGGCGGCGTCTTCCAGCACGTAGCGCTTGAGATCGTCGGCGCGCGCGGTGAAGGCCGGGTCGACCTTGAGGCGTTCGATGAAACCGGCCACGTAGTCGTCGAAGCGGCCGCGCAGCGGGTGGTGCGGATCGTCCGCGACCTTGTTCAGGATGCCGGAGGCCAGGCGCACCGCGATGTCGGCGCCCTTGCGCCCGATCATGTCGGACGGCAGCATCTTTTCAACAAAAGCGTAGTCTTCCTTGAGCCACGCGACGATGCCGTCGGCGATGTAGTCCTGGGTGTCGGCGTTGTCGAGCAACGTGGCCAGCTGGCGGATGCCTTCGTCGAGCAATTCCTGGTGGCGCCGGCCGCGCGTCAGGCTGTCCAGGATGGCGCCGGCCGACTTCGACAGGTCGATGCTGTTGACCATCGCATGCACGGCGCGCCGAATCACTTTTTGCACCGCTGCATCCTCGATGAAATCGAGCATGAAGATCGCAGCGCGCACCAGGTGGGCGCCCATCAGTTCGGTATTGGCCGGCTGCACCAGCCAGTCGGCGACCTTCTGCACCGGGTCGTGGCGCCGGATCAGCCCGATGATGGAATCGGTATCGAGAAACTTCTCGCGCACGAACAGGGCCAGGTTGTCGGCGATCTTGTCCTTGTTGCCGGGAATGATGGCGGTGTGGCGCGAGACGATCGGGATCGGCACCCGCCGAAACAGCGCCACCACAGCGAACCAGTCGGCCAGCGCGCCAACCATGGCTGCTTCGGAAAAAGCGCGCAGCAGGCCGGTCCACCAGGTGTAGGGCAACAGCAGGCTGAGCACGAACAGCGCGGCCGCGCCCACGAAAAAGCCCAGGGCAATCAGCTTGGAACGGCGCAGTTCGGCATGTTTTTCCATTCGGAGTGGCTCGGCAGTGGCGACATGCCTATGCTAGCCGACTTCGATGCGATGCGACGCGCCGGGATGCGCGGGCAGGCTGTCGCGGCGAGCGCGCCCTGGAAACGGTCATTCCCGCGCAGGCGGGAATCCAAGTTTGCATGCTTGCCCACTGCAGCAGAGCGCAGTGGCTGAACGACGAAACGGTCATTCCCGCGCAGGCGGGAATCCAAGTTTGCATGCTTGCCCACTGCAGCAGAGCGCAGTGGCTGAACGACGAACTTGGATTCCCGCCTGCGCGGGAATGACGTGCTGGGTGCAACGTACAAATTGACTGCTGCTGTATGTTACTGCTTTGTACTGCTTTGTACTGCTTTGTGCTGCAGCTTTATGCCGCGACTTCTTCCTCGCACAGCGTCAGCTTCGCGTGGCGCTGGCCGTGCAACTGCGGCATCAGCAACTCGCTGCGCTCTTCCAGCAGCGCGAACACTTCATCCTTCGACAGCACATACTGGTCGAGCAGCGTGTCCTTGAGCGACTCCATCACCAGCTTGTAGTCGCGGATCGCGTCCAGCGTGTAGCTGTACAGCGCATCGGCCTTTTCTTCGACCAGGCGCACGGTGTGCTCGCCGCTGGCTTCCTTCTGCAGCTGGCTGTAGTCGATCTTCGAGCGCGAATACATCGACAGGCGGCTCACCATCAGGTTGAGCATCTTGGTGATCTTCTCGATGTCGTTCTGGCTGCCCACCGAGATGCCGCGCGGGCCATAGAACATTTCTTCAGCCGCCACGCCGCCGTACAGGCCGACCACGTCGCGCTCCAGCTCTTCCAGCGTGCGCAGCGACATGTCTTCGCCCGACTGCAGCACATAGCCCAGCGCGCCGATCTTCGACACCGCTTCGGTCGAGATCTTGAGCAGGTGCGACTTGTCCTTCACTTCGGCCAGCGAGAGCCCGGCGCGCAGGTAGGGATCGATCTGCATGAAGAAGTGACCCAGTTCATGCAGGGCGATGCGCTCGCGCTGCTTGTGCTTCTCGGCGGTGGTGGCGCGGTCGGTCAGGCCGATGGTGGCGCGCTCGTAGGCACGGAACAGCAGGTTGGTGTCGATGATCGCTTTTTCCTGGATCGACAGCATGCTGGCGCGCTCGACCACGGTTTCCAGCAGCGCCGGGCTCAGGTTCTGGGTGATCTCGGCCACCTGGTCGAGGTTCAGGTTGTTCCAGTCGACCAGGCCTTCTTTCTTGCGCGACAGGAAGCTGCGCAGCAGTTCGCGGCGCTCGCCCTTGTTCGGCAGGCGGAAGTTGATCTTGACCGAGAAGCGGCGCAGCATCGCTTCGTCCATCTCGGTCGAGCTGTCGTCGAAGTTCGAGGCCACCACCCAGATCACGCCCTGCCCCTTGTCGCTCTTGACGCCGTCGAGCAGGCCGAGCATGGTGTTGGCGGTATCGTCTTCCCATTTCTTTTCGCTGCGGCCGCGCGGCATGAACAGGCTCTGCGCTTCATCCAGGAAGATGATGCACTTGCCCTTGGCGCATGCCTTGCGGTACAGGGCGTTGAGGGCCTTGGAACCGCCGCCGACATAGCCCGATTCGAGCGCCGAACCCGAGGCCGAGATCATCGGCATGTCGAGGCGCTTGGCCAGGTAGCCGACCAGCTTGGTTTTACCGGTACCGGCGGGACCGGTCAGCATCACGTTGAACGGCTTGTCGATATTGTGCGACTGGTACACCTCGCGGTTGCGGATCATGTCTTCCAGGTGCAGCACTTCCTGCTTGATGTCTTCCATGCCGATCAGGTCGTCCAGGCTGCCCTTGAGCTTGTCCGGAGTGATCATCGAGGCGCTGGCGCCCATGCCCGGGATGCCGAACTTGACCATGTACAGGATCATCAGCACGACGATGATCGGGAATGCGTTGCGCTTGAGGAAGTCACCGGTCTGGTCGAGCGCGCTCACGCCCTCGTCCATCACCGCCTTGTGGCTGGCCAGGTAATCGTCCCTGGCGATCGAGTACGGGATCGCATTCTTGAGCAGCACTTCGCGCTCGAGCGACAGGTGCGAGGTGCTCGGCACCTTGACCACGTGCAGGGTCGCCGCATCCTTGAACTTGTAGATATAGCGCGGCGCTTCCGACAGCGGCTTGGCGATCAAGAGGTAATCCAGACGGTCCACCTGCGAAGCCAGTGCCGTAATCGCGGCGATGTTTTGCGAATGCACGACCGGGCTGGCGTCCTGCGGCACGTCGGACTTGAAGATCGCCAGCGCCACGAGCATGCCCAGCAGGATAGCGGACAGGATACGGACGTAAACGTTCTTGAAGGCAATCTGAAGTCGGGCAAATTTGGGCATCGGGATACTCGTCGAAAGTGTGCGAAGGTGGTGCAAAGATGAAGCGAAGGTCGCGCCTGCGGCGACCGGACTGCGATCCCGGCGTGGGCATCCCGGCGTGGGCGCCAGGTATTGGTTTGACACTGCTTTGATGCCCAAGGGCAATGGGAATATGGAGACTATACCGGCAAAGAAAACTGTCGGGAATACCGTGCGGACAAAAAATAGCCTTATCGCGTTATTCGTGAAAAGGCTGATAACGGAATCATTATGCGAGTGACAGCAAAGCTTGTGGCTCTGTCAAATTATTCCGCAATTCATTCAATATTTACATTATTAAAGATTCTATTCTGGACGCTTTCTTATTGCTGAGCGCGGCTTATTTACCACAGTCAACTTTTGTTTGAGTGAGCGCAACATGACCGTATCTTGCATGAAATGGATGACTTCTTTACGCAACTCAACCATTCAATTGCGCGCACTCCTTTTGACTAATTTGCTATGCTGATTTGACACTTGCGACAATCCCGGATGCGTTTGATTCAATCCTGGGGGTGTGCTCCGCAATCGGCACCACAATCGACATAGGAATGGCCATGAAAAGATATGCCTTGATGGCTGCACTTGCACTTTGCCTTGGAACATCGGCGCACGCCGATGTCATCGACCTGGTTCCAGCCAATGCGGCACTGGAGGGTAGGAGCGGATGGGGCGAGCCGGTACGTAATCTCTCCATCACGAAGACCAACGATATCGTGACCCTGCCTTCGCATATGTCCGAGCTGCCCGAACCCGAAGTCTTCCTGATGATGCTGGTGGGGCTGGTGCTGATCGGCTACCGCGCGAGCCGCGACAGCAGCGACAAGTTCAAGTAGGTGCCGCGGGTTGCGTCAACGTCCGGCCGGCGCTGGACAGCGACTGTCGGACGCCGGACGTCCGGCGCCGTACGCTGAACGGCTGCCCTCAGCAGGCGGCCTTGCGCCCGCTATCACTGCACAAGCCGTGCAGCTTCTTCATCGTATTCCAGTTGCGCGACGTCGTGGCGTCGCCCAGCTGCTTGCCGAGTGCGGCCGCTGCAGCGCTGTCGAGCATGCCTTCGGGACACCAGACATAGGCCGCACGGCGTCCCAGCGCCAGCATCTCGGGCGCCCAGTCCTGGTCGCACAGGCAGGCCGCGGCTTCACGCTCGGGTTGGCCCGCCAGGAAGAAAGCGAACAGGCGCGCATGGTCGCTGGCCTGCTCGAGCAGCGGATTGTCGTCGATGATCGCGCAGATGGCATCGTGGTCGAGCACGAAGACGCGCGCCACGATGCCAAGGCGCAGCACCAGCGCGTCGTCGATCGCCGCCGCCGCCTCGTCGGCCGTGACGACGGCATTGAACACCACATTGCCGCTGTTGAGCAGGCTGCGCACCTCGGTATAGCCGAGGTTCTCGACCAGCTTGCGCAGGTCGGTCATGGCGATGCGTTTCGCGCGGCCGATATTCACGCCGCGCAGCAATGCGATATAGCGTTGGCTGGTCATGCGCGCATGCTAACGCGCACGCGGCGAACAGCGCGCACGCCACGCGCTCACGTCACGAGAGGCCCTCGTGACGCAGTGCTTCACGCACCGCCGGCAGGCTGCCGACCCGCTCCTGGTAGGCCTGCAGCGCCGGCCAGTCGTTCAGCGAGTACTTCGCGAAGCCGACCCAGCCCAGGATCGTGAACAGATAGGCGTCGGCGACCGTGAAGCTGGCGCCGGTCAGGTAGCCTCCGGGGTCGAGACTGTTGGCGACATGGGTCAGCGGCCCGGCCAGCGCGGCCCAGGCGGCTTCCCTGCCCTGCTCGCTCGTGCCCGGCGTGAACAGCGGCGAAAACCCCTTGTGCAGCTCGGTCGACAGGTAGGCCAGCCATTCCATCAGCTGATAGCGCTCGAAGCTGCCGATGGCCGGCGCCAGCGCGCTGCCGGGAGCCTGGTCGGCCAGATATTGCAGGATTACCTGGTTCTCGGTCAGCACGCGGCCGTCTTCCAGCATCAGGGCCGGCACCTGCCCTTTCGGATTGATGGCGCGGAAATCTTCGCCACTCCCGGTCTGCTTGGTGCGCAGGCTGACGCGTTCGGTCACGTGCGGCAGGCCGGTGGCCAGCAGGACGATATGGGGCGCGAGCGAACAGGCGCCGGGGCTCAGGTACAGTTTCATGCATCTCCCGTAAAAATAGGCGGCCGCGCATCCGGGCCGGTGGCGCCTTAGCCTACCGCATTTCGCACGCCGATGAGCGGGTCGTGGCGATGTCGCAGAATCGTTGAGATTGTTGCTCGTAGGCACTTGCGCGCAACTACCCGAGTGCTAAGATCATCCGGTGCCGAACGCGGACCACACGCAAGGGAGACCACCATGAGCACCGACCACGATCTGGTACACGTCAGCCGGCTGCGGCCCGGCATGGTGCTGTCGGATGAACTGATCGACAGCAACGGGCTGGTGATGCTGGCCCGGGGCGCCGTGCTGGGCGAGGCCACCATCGCCTCATTGCGGCGCCACCATATCGACATGGTGCCGGTGGCGCGGGTCGAGGCCCACGTCCCACCCGACGCCGAAGCGGTGCGCGCGCGCCTCGACTACCTGTTTCGCAAGCATGTGCCGGACGACGACAACGACTGGGCCGGCGGCCTGCTGCGCCGTTATGTCGAGGATTACCGGATGGAACGCGGGGTAGCGCCATGAGCGCCGCCCTGACGATCGATCCGGCCACCCTGGTCGATGGCCTGGACGACCTGCCCTCGCTGCCCGCCGTCGTGATGGAACTGCTGGGCAGCATCGACGAGGACGACCTGGACATCTCGCTGCTGGCCAGGAAGGTCGCGGCCGACGGCGCACTGACGGCAAAAACCCTGCGCCTGGCCAATTCATCGGCCTTTGGTCTGCAGGTCAAGGCCACCACCATCGCCCAAGCGATGACGTACCTGGGCTTCCAGGCCACGCGCAACCTGATCATGTCGGCCGCAATGACCGGCTGTTTCCCCAGCGGCCGCTGCCGCTCGTTCGACGACCGGGCGTTCTGGCGGTTGTCGATCGCCAGCGCCGCCTGCGCACGGGTGCTGGCGCGCCACCTGCATTTCAACCAGGACGTCGCTTTCACGGCCGGCCTGCTGCATGGCATCGGACGGCTGGTGCTGGCGACGCGCTTCCCGGAAGCGTACGAGCTGGTGCTGCGCGAGCGCAAGCGCCTCGACGCCGGCCTGATCGAGGTCGAGCAGGCCATGCTGGGACTGGACCATGTGGATGCCGGGGTCGCCCTGGCCGGGCACTGGCAATTCTCCGATACGCTGCGCCAGGCGATCGCGTGTCAGCGCACGCCGGAAACGCCCGGCGCCGGTTTCCTGGCGACGATCGTGCATGTGGCCGCCGCAGTCGCGCATGCGCTGGACCTGGCCGGTGACGCAGACGAGATGGTGCCGCCGGTGTCCAGTGTGGCCTGGACGGCGCTCGGCCTGTCGGAAGAAGCCTGGCTGCATGTGTTCCGCGAAACGGAACTGCAGTACGAGGAAATGTCAGCCATCCTGATGACGTGATCCTGATGGCGTGATGTCGACGAAAAAAAACCGCGGTCGGTGAAACCGCGGACGGGTGCAAGCGCCCTTCAGGCAGCGGCGCCGCAGCCCGCCCTTGCCGAAGGCATGACAGGTGAGGCTGTCACGCCCGCGGCATCAGTGCGCATAATTGCCAGGAGTGGTGGTGTCGCCTGGCGCCTGGCTTGGCTGACCCTGGTTTTGCTGGGCAGCGGCAGCGGCGGCAGCAGCGGCGGCCTTCTCTTCTGGTTTCGGACGGCCCTGGGCATCCGACAGGCGATATTTGGTACGGCGATCGCCCATCAGGTCGCGCAGGTCGCGAATGCTCATGCCCGTCACTTCGTGCATGCGGATCAGCAGCGAAGCGCCGACTGGCAGGCGGTGGTGACGGATCTTGCTGATCACCGGTGGCGCCACTTCGAGCATGCGCGACAGTGCCGCATCGTTCTTGAGTTGCATTTTGCCGAGCAGGATGTCCAGCAGGTGGTTCGGGTTGTAACTTTCCTGCGACGACAGTGCATGGTGCTGTTGTGCCATGATGATTACCTCACGAGTTTGGTTAAAATAGTTCCCTTACGGACTTCTGTTGCAGACAACATTTCATCAACATAAGTTCCCGGAACCCGTTCCCTTATTAAACAGATCCAATCTGATGATCTGCTTAAACAATTCTTGAGCGATTCCGGACCGCGCGTGCTCCACGTTCCTTTCCACATGCGCACTTGTCTTTCGAACAAATTATCAGCCCCGGATGCCTGTGGCAGCACGAACCGGCGCATGTGAATCTTTGTCCTAAATCAAGCTATCGTGTGGAAAGCTTGTCACGTTGGCATTTCAGCACATGGGGCTGGATTGTGGCGCACGCAAGAGATTTCTTGGATAAATTTTGTAAATCGGAATCGTTCGGAACCCTTTGATTTACAAGAAGAAACACTTCATGCCATCGTGGCCACATGGCGTCAATACGGACTTATGTTCGCTAGCGGACATTTAACAAACTGAATAATTCAACAACGAACTGAATGCAGGAAACAGACGATACTTGCGGGCATGAAGAATTGGCGCGCACGGCGTGATTTGCAGGGTGGATACCGGTTTTACGGTAAACTCATTCTTGCCCCGCACACGCATGTCGTCCTTGCCTTGCTACAGCTCGGCCTCACTTAGCTCCCCATGCAGAAAAAAGTATTTATCAAGACCTTCGGTTGCCAGATGAACGAGTACGACTCGGCCAAGATGGTCGACGTCCTCGGCGCCAGCGATGGCCTGGTGCGCACCGACAAGCCCGAAGACGCGGATGTGATCCTGCTCAATACCTGCTCGATCCGCGAAAAATCGCAGGAAAAAGTATTCAGTGACCTCGGCCGCCTGCGCGAACTCAAGCGCGGCAAGCCCGACCTGGTGATCGGCGTCGGTGGCTGCGTGGCGTCGCAGGAAGGCGCCGCCATCGTCAAGCGTGCGCCGTTCGTCGACGTGGTGTTCGGCCCGCAGACCCTGCACCGCCTGCCGCAACTGATCGACCAGCGCCGCCAGACGGGCACGGCCCAGGTCGATATCGCTTTCCCCGAGATCGAAAAGTTCGACCATCTGCCGCCGGCCAAGGTCGACGGTCCGGTGGCGTATGTGTCGATCATGGAAGGCTGCAGCAAGTACTGCAGCTACTGCGTGGTGCCCTACACCCGTGGCGAAGAAGTCTCGCGCCGCTTCGAGGACGTGCTGACCGAGGTCGCCGGCCTGGCCGCCCAGGGTGTCAAGGAAATCATGCTGCTGGGCCAGAACGTGAACGCCTTCCGCGGCGCCATGGAAAACGGTGACACGGCCGACTTTGCCCTGCTGCTGGAATATATCGCCGAGATCCCCGGCATCGAGCGCCTGCGCTTCGTCACCAGCCACCCGAAGGAATTCAGCCAGCGCCTGATCGACGCCTACGCGAAGATCCCGCAACTGGTGAACCACCTGTACCTGCCGGTGCAGCATGGCTCCGACCGCATCCTGTCGGCCATGAAGCGCGGCTACACCGGCCTGGAATACAAATCGATCATCCGCCGCATCCGCGCGGTGCGGCCCGACATCACGTTCTCGTCGGATTTCATCGTCGGCTTCCCGGGCGAGACCGAGGCCGATTTCGAGGCGATGATGAAGCTGGTGCAGGACGTCGGCTTCGACAACAGTTTCAGTTTCATCTTCAGCAAGCGCCCGGGCACCCCGGCCGCCAATCTCGAGGACGATACCCCGCACGAGGTCAAGCTGGCGCGCCTGCAGCGCCTGCAGGCCCTGATCGACGCCAACACCCGCAAACTCAGCGCCGCGATGGTCGGCACCGTGCAGCGCGTGCTGGTCGAAGGCCCGTCCAAGAAAGACCCGAACGAACTGCAAGGCCGCGCCGAGAACAACCGCGTGGTCTACTTCCCTGCGGATGATGTCAGCCGCGCATTGATCGGCCAGCTGGCCGATGTGCGCATTGCCGTCAGCCACGATTACTTCCTGCGCGGCGAACTCGTCGCCAACCTAGACACGATTGCCAAAGCCAGTTGAAAACACAGCCTACCCAGCCTTCGTACTTCATTCCCGAGCCGCTCGACAACACGCGGCTTGCCCACCTGTGCGGTCCGCTCGATGAAAACCTGCGCCAGATCTCGTCCGCGCTGGACGTGACGGTGTTCCGGCGCGGCGAGAAATTCATCGTGACCGGCGCCAACGCCGATCGCGCGGTCGAGTTGCTGGAACGCTTCTATGCGGTTGCCAACAAGATCGTGCCGATCGAGGAAGTGCAGCTGGCGCTGGTCGAGCAGCGCGCCGGCCTCAAGCCGCGCGTGCACGGTGAAGGCGACCCGGCCCCACAGCCCGGCGTCCCCACCGCCAGCGCCGACGACGACAGCGACATCGACGAGCCGTCCAGCACCGAGAGCCCGGTCCTGAAAACCCGCCGCAGCGATCTGCGCGGACGCACGCCGCACCAGATCCACTACCTGAACGCCGTGCTCGGCCACGACATCAGCTTCGGCATCGGCCCGGCCGGCACCGGTAAAACCTACCTGGCGGTGGCCTGCGCCGTCGACGCCCTGGAGCGTGACGCTGTCAAGCGCATCATCCTGACCCGTCCGGCGGTGGAAGCCGGCGAACGGCTGGGCTTCCTGCCGGGCGACCTGGCGCAAAAGGTCGATCCTTACCTGCGCCCGCTGTACGACGCCCTGTACGACCTGCTCGGCTTCGACCGCACCCAGAAGCTGTTCGAGAAGCAAGTGATCGAGATCGCCCCGCTGGCGTACATGCGCGGGCGCACGCTGAACCATGCCTTCGTGATCCTGGACGAAGCCCAGAACACGACCGTCGAGCAGATGAAGATGTTCCTGACCCGGATCGGCTTCGGCAGCAAGGCGGTGGTCACCGGCGACGTCACCCAGGTCGACCTGCACAAGACCCAGCGCAGCGGCCTGGTCGACGCCATGCACGTGCTCAAGGACGTGCGCGGCATCGCCTTCACGCACTTCTCGAGCGCCGACGTGGTGCGCCACCCGCTGGTCGCGCGCATCATCGACGCCTACGACCGCGATTCGTCCGTCCAGGAACTGGGCGCCCTCCCTACACCGGCCACCAAACATGCAAGAAAAAAAACATCCCCTTGAACTGGAAATCCAGTTCGCCGACACGCGCCTGGAAAGCCTGATCACCGAAGCCAAGCTGCACCAGTGGGTCGAAGCTGCCCTGCTCGGCCCGGCCGAACTGACCATCCGCTTCGTCGATGCCGAAGAGGGGCAAGCCCTCAACAAGGCCTACCGCGGCAAGGACTACGCCACCAATGTGCTGACCTTCGCCTACAACGAGGACGAAGAACTGGGCGAGGACGATCCGACCCAGGCCGACATCGTGCTGTGCACCGACGTGCTGCAGCGCGAAGCGGACGAGCAAAAGAAGACGGTCGAGGAACACGCGGCCCACCTGGTGGTGCATGGCGTGCTGCATGCCCAGGGCTGGGACCATGAAGACGAGAATGACGCCGAGGAAATGGAACAGTTCGAGCGCGACATCATGGAAGTGCTGGGCTATCCCGACCCGTACGGGGAGTGAACCGCGTGCGGGCCATGCAGCCCGCATGCACTGCTCGAACGCGTGGACGGCACGCCGTCCACGCCCACGGTGAATGCTGCGAAATCAGGGTAGCGTCCCCATTTCGTGTATCCTATAACCTATTGTAACAACGGCTACACGCCAACTATGCCCGAGTATCCCAGTGACGTCCGCCCGGACGCCAAAACCCGCCGGTCGCTGCTTGAACGCCTGACCGCACTCATCTCCCCCGAGCCCGAAAATCGCGCAGAGCTCCTCGAAGTGCTGCACGAAGCCCACGAACGCAACCTGATCGACGCCGATGCGCTGTCGATGATCGAAGGTGTGTTCCAGGTCTCCGACCTGTCGGCGCGCGACATCATGGTTCCCCGTTCCCAGATGGACGTGATCGATATCACGAAGCCGATCGAGGAATGGATGCCGATCGTGCTCGAGACCGCCCACTCCCGCTTCCCCGCCATCGAAGGCGAGCGCGACAAGGTCGTCGGCATCCTGCTGGCCAAGGATTTGCTGCGTTATTACGCTGAAGAATCTTTCGACGTGCGCACCAAGCTGCGCCCGGCGATCTTCATCCCCGAATCGAAACGCCTGAACGTGCTGCTGCGCGATTTCCGCGCCAACCACAACCACATGGCGATCGTGGTCGACGAGTATTCCGGCGTGGCCGGCCTGATCACGATCGAAGACGTGCTCGAGCAGATCGTCGGCGACATCGAGGACGAATACGACCTCGACGAGGACGACGACAACATCCTGTCGATCCGCGAAGGCCAGAACGGCCCGCGCTGGCGCGTCAAGGCGCTCACCGAGATCGCGCAGTTCAACGAAGAGATCGGCACCGCCCTGTCGGACGAGGATGCCGACACCATCGGCGGCCTGATCGCCAGCCACCTCGGCCATATGCCGCACAAGGGCGAAGTGATCGACCTGGACGGCCTGCGTTTCGAAGTGCTGCGCGCCGATGCGCGCCAGATCCATGTGCTGCTGGTCGAACGCCTGCCCCAGGCTGCTGACGATCACGACTGATGCTGCGCCGCCGTACCCAAGCGAGCGCGACGCCTGATCCGGCATCGCGCGGCAGCCGCCCTTCGCTCCTGCTGCTGGCCACGGCCGTCCTGGCCGGCGGCGCTTCCCTGCTCTCGTTCGACCCGATCGGCTGGTGGCCGGTGCAATTCCTGGCGCTGGCCTGGCTGTTCTACCAGGTGGGCATGGGAAGCTCCGTCAAGCGCGCCACCCTGGTCGGCTGGGCCTTCGGCTTCGGCTGGTCGGTAGCCGGCATGCACTGGCTCTACATCTTCATGACCCGCTTCGCCCACCTGCCGATCATCCTGGCGACCGTGGGCGTGATCCTGCTCGGCCTGTACATGGGCCTGTTCGGCGCCTTCGCCGCGGGCGTCGGCGCCTGGCTGCGCCGGCGCTGGTCGCTGCCGGTCGCGGCCTTCGTGCTGCTGGTGCTGCCAACGACCTGGGGCGTGTCCGAATGGCTGCGCGGCTGGGTGTTCACCGGCTTCCCGTGGGCCTCGTCCGGTTATGCCCACGACCTGGCGCCGCTGGCCGGCTACGCTCCTCTGATCGGCGTGTACGGTATCGGCATCCTGGTCGCCATGGGCGCCGGTTGCCTGGTGATGCTGACCCAGCGCGCGCGCTGGCCCGCGATCGGTCTGTTGGCCGCCCTGCTCGCCGTCGGCGCCGGCCTGCGCACCGTGGAATGGACGCAGGAAACCGGTTCGCCGATCAGCGTGCGCCTGCTGCAGGGGAATATCCCGCAAGACCGCAAGTTCGACATGGCTTTCCTGACCGAGATCGTCGAGCGCTACCAGGGCATGATCACGGCCGCCCCGGCCGACCTGATCGCCACGCCGGAAACGGCGATCCCGGTGTTCCCGCACAACCTGCCGGACGGCTATCTGGCGCAGTTGCAAGCGTTCTCGACGCAGACCGGCAGCACGCTGGCGATCGGCATGCCGCTGCTCGACGGCCCCGGCAAGTACGGCAACAGCGTGATCGCCCTGTCGCCGCAGCCACAGCCCTATCGTTACGACAAGGCGCACCTGGTGCCGTTCGGCGAATTCATCCCGCCGGGCTTTCGCTGGCTGACCGACATGATGAACATCCCGCTCAACGACGCCACCCGTGGCGCGAAGCTGCAGGCGCCGTTCGCCGTCAAGGATCAACTGGTGCTGCCGAATATCTGCTACGAAGACGTGTTCGGCGAAGAAATCGCCTACCAGCTGCGCAACGCGCCGCGTCCGGCCACGCTGCTGCTGAACGTATCGAACCTGTCCTGGTATGGCCAGACCGTGGCGATCCCGCAGCACTTGCAGATTTCGCGCATGCGCACGCTGGAAACGGGCCGCCCGATGCTGCGCGCCACCAACGACGGCGCCACCGCCATCATCGACGGCCGCGGACATATCACACAGGTGCTGCCGTTCTACCAGGATGGCGTCCTGAGCGCCACGGTGCGCGGCACCACCGGATTCACGCCGTTCATCCGCTTCGGCAGCGGCGCGTTTTTGACGCTGGGCGCGCTGATGCTGCTGGGGGCCTGGTTCGCCGGCCGCCGCTATCGTCATGCGCAGGCGTGAACCCGTAGGGGGGACGGCTTTGCCGTCCACGCGCTCACTTCCCGCCGGTTCCGCAACGACGCATGCGCTGGCTGGACGCATGGACGGCACGGCCGTCCGCCCCACCGTTCATTCCACCGTTCCGAGTCAAATACCCCAGTGGGTTGAAAAAATTCAGTAGAATTAGTCATTTGGCAAACATACCGCGTTCGTGGCCGCAGGGCCGCGATCCATTCGAGATGCTCACATTCCAACAAATCATCCTCACCCTGCAGTCCTACTGGGACAAGCAGGGTTGCGCCCTGCTCCAGCCCTACGACATGGAAGTCGGCGCGGGTACCTTCCACACCGGCACCTTCCTGCGCGCGATCGGCCCTGAGCCATGGCGCGCCGCCTATGTGCAGCCGTCGCGCCGCCCGAAGGATGGCCGCTATGGCGAGAATCCCAACCGCCTGCAGCACTATTACCAGTACCAGGTGGTCCTGAAGCCGGCGCCCGAGAATATTCTCGACCTGTATCTCGGCTCGCTCGAGGCGCTGGGCCTGGACCTGAAGAAGAACGACGTGCGCTTCGTCGAGGACGACTGGGAAAGCCCGACCCTGGGCGCCTGGGGCCTGGGCTGGGAGGTCTGGCTGAACGGCATGGAAGTGACCCAGTTCACCTACTTCCAGCAGGTCGGCGGGCTCGATTGCAAGCCGGTGCTGGGCGAGATCACCTACGGCATCGAGCGCCTGGCGATGTACCTGCAGGGCGTCGAGAATGTCTACGACCTGGTGTGGACCGAGTGGGAAGAAAACGGCGTGAAGAAGTCGCTGTCGTACGGCGACGTGTTCCACCAGAACGAAGTCGAGCAGTCGACCTACAACTTCGAGCACTCGAATACCGACATGCTGTTCCAGGCGTTCAACAATCACGAAGCCGAAGCCAAGCGCCTGGTCGAACTGGCGCTGACGCTGCCGGCCTACGAGCAGATCATGAAGGCCTCGCACAGCTTCAACCTGCTGGACGCGCGCGGCGCGATCTCGGTGACCGAGCGCGCCGCCTACATCGGCCGCGTGCGCACGCTGTCGCGCCTGGTGGCGCAAGCGTATTACGATTCGCGCGAGAAGCTCGGCTTCCCCATGGCGCCGAAGACCGAACAAGCCGCAGCCTGAAAGAACGGAACATGAACCAAACACTCCTCGTCGAACTGCAGACCGAAGAACTGCCGCCGAAGGCGCTCGTGAAACTGGGCGCGGCGTTCGCCACCGGCATCGCCAATGGCTTGACGTCGCGCGACTTCCTCGAAGCCGACAGCGTCGTTACCACCCACGCCACCCCGCGCCGCCTGGCCGTGTCGATCACCAATGTGCGCGACACCTCGCCCGACAAATCGATCCGCGAAAAAGTGCTGCCGGTGTCGGTGGCGCTGGACAAGGAAGGCAAGCCGAGCGCACCGCTGGCCAAGAAACTGGCCGCGCTGGGCTTCCCTGACCTGACGATCGACCAGCTGGAACGCGCCCAGGACGGCAAGGCCGAGAGCTTCTTCCATACCTATACCGCACAGGGCAGCGCCCTGGCTGCCGCCCTGCAGGACGTGCTGCTGGATACGGTGACCAAGCTGCCGATCCCGAAGGTCATGAGCTACCAGCGCCCGACCGGCGACACCGTGCACTTCGTGCGCCCGGTGCATTCGCTGCTGGCGCTGCACGGCGACGCCGTGCTGCCCCTGTCGCTGCTGGGCCTCGACGCCGGCCGCGACACCGTCGGCCACCGCTTCCTGTCGCACGGCGGCGCCATTCGCGTCCAGCATGCCGACGACTACGCGGGCGTGCTGCAAAGCGAAGGCAAAGTGGTGGCGTCGAGCGAAGCGCGCAAGGACAGCATCCGCAAGCAACTGCTGGAAAAAGCCGGCGCCGACCAGGTCCTGATGCCGGAAGCGCTGCTGGACGAAGTGGCGGCCCTGGTCGAATGGCCGGTGGTGTACGAGTGCCGCTTCGAGGACGAATTCCTGGCCGTGCCGCAGGAATGCCTGATCCTGACCATGCAGACCAACCAGAAATACTTCGCGCTGACCGACAGCGCCGGCAAGCTGCGCTCGCGCTTCCTGATCGTGTCGAACATCGCGACCGACGATCCGGGCGCCATCGTCGGCGGCAACGAGCGCGTGGTGCGTCCGCGCCTGTCGGACGCCAAGTTCTTCTTCGAGCAGGACAAGAAGAAGACGCTGGAGTCGCGCCTGCCGCAACTTGCCAGCGTGGTGTACCACAACAAGCTCGGTTCGCAAGCCGAACGGAGCGACCGCGTGACCAAGCTGGCCACCTGCATCGCCACGCGCCTGGACTTCGACGCCAAGCTGGCCGAACGCGGCGCGCGCCTGTCCAAGGCCGACCTGCTGACCGACATGGTCGGCGAGTTCCCCGAGCTGCAGGGCATCATGGGCACATATTACGCGCGCCACGACGGCGAGCATGACGAGGTCGCACGCGCCGCCTCCGAGCACTACCAGCCGCGCTTCGCCGGCGACGCCCTGCCGGGTACCAATACCGGCCTGGCGGTGGCGCTGGCCGATAAGGTGGAAACGCTCGTGGGCATCTGGGCCATCGGCCTGCAGCCGACCGGCGAGAAGGATCCGTTCGCGCTGCGCCGCCACGCGCTGGGCGTGATGCGCATGCTGGTCGAGAAGCGCCTGCCGCTGGCGCTGTCCGACCTGCTGGGCGACGCGGTCACCACCTTCGCCGGACAAAGCGCCTTCAAGGACCCGCGCGAGGAAGTCACCACCTTCATGCTCGATCGCCTGCGCGGCCTGCTGCGCGAGCGCGGCTTCTCGCCGAACGAAGTCGAAGCCGTGCTGGCCCAGTATCCGGACCGCGTCGACGACGTGATCGGGCGCCTGGAAGCGGTGCAGGCCTTCGCCGCGCTGCCCGAAGCAGCCTCGCTGGCCGCCGCCAACAAGCGCATCACCAACATCCTCAAGAAGAACGAGGAAGCCCTGGCGCAAGCCGGTTCGGTCGACCCGGCCCTGCTGCAGGACGAGGCCGAAAAACGCCTGGCCGCCGCGGTCGAACGCGTGCAGCCCGAGGTCGACGCGGCGTTTGCCGCTGGCGACTTCGCCGGTACGCTCAAGACGCTGGCGCAACTGCGCGACGACGTCGACGCCTTCTTCAACGACGTGATGGTGATGGCCGACGACGTCAAGCTGCGCAACAACCGCCTGGCCCTGCTGGCGCGCCTGCACGGCATGATGAACCGCGTGGCCGACATCTCGAAGCTGGCGGCGTAATGGGCAAGCAGGCCGGCGAAGAACGCCAGACGAAGCTGATCATCCTCGACCGGGATGGGGTCATCAACCACGATTCGCCCGACTTCATCAAGTCGCCGGCGGAGTGGATCCCGATCCCCGGTTCGCTGGAGGCGATCGCCCGCCTGAACCAGGCCGGCTACCGCGTGGTGATCGCGACCAACCAGTCGGGCATCGCGCGCGGCCTGTTCGACATCGCCACGCTCAATGCGATCCACGCCAAGCTGCACGCGGCGGCCCAGCTGGTCGGCGCCGACATCGAGGCGATCTTCTTCTGCCCGCATGCGGCGGTCGACGCCTGCGACTGCCGTAAACCCAGGTCGGGCATGTTCGAAGAAATCGGCAAGCGCTTCAAGGTGAATCTGAAGGGCGTGCCGACCGTCGGCGACTCGCTGCGCGACCTGCAGGCCGGCTTCAATCGCGGCTGCGTGCCCTACCTGGTGCTGACCGGGAAAGGCGAGAAGACCAACGCCACCGGTGGCCTGCCGCCGGGGACCCAGGTCTACCCCGACCTGGCGGCGACCGTGGCCGCCCTGCTGAGGCCTGGCGCAGCGCCGGTCCAGGCGGCATAATCAAACTAAAAAAAATCTTCCAGAACCAGATCGATTTGTCCGGAGCCCCTTTGCGTAATTTCGTTTTGTTCCTGCGTTCCCTGCTGTTCACGGTCATCATGGCCGTCGCCACCGTCATCTGGGCCTCGCTCTGCTTCCTGGCCGCACCGCTGCCGTACAACGGGCGCTTCTGGTTCACCTCGCGCTGGAATGTCTTCATCATCTGGTGCGCGCGCGTCATCTGCGGCATCCGCTACGAATTCAAGGGCTACGACAACCTGCCGGATGCGCCGGCGATCGTGCTGTCGAAGCACCAGTCGGCATGGGAGACCATCTTCCTGCTGCCGAATCTCACGCGGCCGCTGGTCTTCGTGTTCAAGAAGGAAATCCTGTACATCCCGTTCTTCGGCTGGGCGATGGGATTGCTGCGCATGATCCCGATCGACCGCAAGCAGGGCAAGAATGCCTTTGCCTCCGTGGTGCGCCAGGGACGCCGGCGCCTGGCCGACGGCCAGTGGATCATCATGTTCCCGGAAGGGACCCGCATCCCGGTCGGCCAGAAGGGCAAGTACAAGAGCGGCGGCACGCGCCTGGCTTTGGAAACCCAAGCGGTGGTGATCCCGATCGCGCATAATTCGGGCGAGTGCTGGCCGAAGAACTCGTTCATCAAGCGGCCCGGCACCATCACCGTCTCGATCGGCAAACCGATATCGCCGCAAGGCCATACCCCTGACAGCCTGATGCAAGAGGTAGAAAATTGGATAGAATCCGAAATGCGCGTCATTTCGCCCCACGCCTACAGAGGTGGCTGAGCGACGTCAGTACCCAGATCCGGAATTCGAAGCCACAGCAGACCATGGCGTCGTCCCGGATCGACAGTCACCAGCTTGAACTGTTCGCGCAGGAGTTCTTCGCGGCGCTGCGTCCTTCCGAACGGCCAGCGCCCGCGCAGCCGTTGTTCAAGGCGCCGCCGGCGCCGCCCCGCATCAAGCTTCCTTCGCCGCCGGTCGGCCCGCAAGACCCTCCCCTGAAACGCATCCCGCTCGGTCACCACGTGATCGAATACGCCCTGCGCCGCTCGTCGCGCCGCTCGATCGGCTTCACCATCGACGACGACGGCCTGCGCGTGACGGCGCCGCGCCGCGTGGGCCAGGAAGAAATCGACAACGCGCTGCGCGCCAAGCAGCGCTGGATCGTCGCCAAGCTGCTCGAACGGGGCGAACGGCGCGACCAGCGCCAGCAGCGCCAGCCGGTCGAGTGGAAGGACGGCGCGCGCCTGCCCTGGCTGGGCCGCGACATCACCCTGCGCCTGGAAGACGCGGCGCGCAGCCACTGCCGCTTCGACCCGGAGGCCGGCGAGCTGCGCATCGGCGTGGCGCCGGGGCTGGCCGAATGGCAGGTCAAGGAGCGCGTCAAGCTGTGGTTCCAGGCCGAGGCGAAACGGGTATTCGTCGAACGGCTCGATCATTACGCGCCACGGCTTGGCGTGGCCTACAGCGCCTTCGCACTGTCGTCGGCCGGCTCTCGCTGGGGTTCGTGCACGGTGGGCGGCAGCATTCGCCTGAACTGGAAGCTGATTCACTATCCGCTGGCGCTGGTCGACTACGTGGTGGCGCACGAACTGGCGCACTTGCGCGAGATGAACCACAGCCCGGCATTCTGGGCCACGGTGGCCGAGGTGTATCCGGATTACGACGGCGCGCGGCTGGCCTTGCGGCGGCAGTCGCATGTGATGCCGGTGCTGTTCGAGGAGTGATCGGGTCCAGTGGACCCGATCACGAAACGGGCCAGTGGACCCGATCACGAAACGGGCGAACGGACCCGATCACGAAACCGATCCGGCGTAACGGGCCGTAGGGTTGGCCTCGGCGGCCCCGCGCTACGCCGCCGACGCGTTCAGCGAACCCTTGAACAGCCTGTCGCGCCCGATTGAAAGCCACTTGAACGCGTCGGCGGCGAAGCCGCCAACCCTACGGGATCTGACGCGTTCAGCGAACTGCTGAACCGCCTGTCGCGCCCGATTGAAAGCCGCTTGAACGCGTTGGCGGCGAAGCGCGGGGCCGCCGAGGCCAACCCCACGGGACGATGGCTGTCACGGCGGCAGTGTCAGCGCATACTCAATTCGTGCCGCGCCGCCGCCAGGTCGCGCATCGCCGCCACCTGCGGCTCCGACAGGCAGCGAAACGGGATCGGCAGCGTGCCGCGCTTGAGCACCATCATGAAGCCGCGCGAATAGGTGAGCACGGCGGCCACGTCGTCCCAGTCGATCAGCGTCACGCCGCCGCTGGTGCGCACGATGCCGTGTTCGTCGATGGTGAATTCATAGGTGCGGCGCCCGCGTCCCAGCAGGACGAAGTTCAGGGCCGCGCTGAACGTGCTTTTCAGGCGCAGGAACAGGCTCGCCGGCCAGCGTACGCGGCGGCGATGGATCAGGAAGCCGCCGTGCTGCCACATGAAGCTGGTGTATTCGCTCAGCGAATAGCGGACAAAGAAATGCAGCGCATCCAGCGGCGCCAGGGTGGCGGCGCGCGGCGCCGCCGTTACGACAGGATCGGGTGCTCCAGCAGTCATCATCGTCTCCAGGGCCTCTGCTGCCTGTTCCTGGGCGAGAACCGGTCCGGAAAAAGACGCGGGCGTTCCACTACTGGCCGGCCTCGGGTGCTTTAACGACAACATGGCACATCCCCTCTTGTTTTACCGAGCAAGTGGGAATGGTAACAAAAGCTACCGGATAATCCGTTGCACGAGTTCAACAGTGCGCAGGGTGGCGCCACGGTGGCGGTTGGCGAACGCCAGCGCCTGCGTACCCATCGCGACCCGCGCCGCATGCGCATCGGCGTCGCCTTGCAGCAGGCGCGCCGCTGCGCGCACCAGCGCGTCGGCGTCGGACACGCGCAGCGCGGCGCCGGCCTGCACCGCCTCGATCGTCGCGTCGAGGAAGTTGAAGGTATGCTCGCCCACCAGCACGGGTTTGCCCAGTGCGCAGGCTTCGATCAGGTTCTGGCCGCCCAGTGGCAGCAGGCTGCCGCCGATGTAGGCGCAGTCGCAGGCGGCGTAATAGGCGAACATCTCGCCCATCGAATCGCCCAGCAGCACGTCGGCGCCGTCGATGCCGTGATCGGGGTCGAGCCGCGAACGGTACGCCAGCGCCAGGCCGCGCGCTGCGACCAGCGCCGCGACCTCGTCGAAGCGCTGCGGATGGCGCGGCACCAGCAGCAGCAGCGCGCGCGCCGGCTTGTCGGTCGATCGCTGCCAGGCGTCGAGGATCAGCGCCTCCTCGCCTTCGCGCGTGCTGGCGCACAGGAACACCGGACGCTCGCCGGCGCCGGCGCGGATGCGCCCGCGCAGCCAGTCGCCCAGTTCGAGCGCGACGGGCGGCGGCGCCACGTCGAACTTGACGCTGCCGGTGACTTCCACGCGCGGCGCGCCCAGCGACCGGATCCGTTCGGCATCCGCTTCGGTCTGCGCGGCCACCAGCGTGAAGCTGCGCGCCGCCTCCTGCATCACCGCACCGGCCTTGCGGCCGCGCGCAAGCGAGCGTTCGGACAGGCGCGCATTGGCCAGCACGACCGGCACCCCGGCCTGCGCGCAGGCGCGGATCAGGTTCGGCCAGACCTCGGTCTCCATCAGGATCACGGCGCGCGGGCGATGGCGGCGCAGGAAGCGCCGCGTCATCGCGCCGGTGTCGTACGGCAGGTAGCTTTGCACCACGCGCGCGCCATGCTGCGCGAACAGCGCGCGGCCGGTGGCGCGCCCGGTCGGGGTCATGTGGGTCAGCAGGATGCGGCAGTCGGGATAGGCCTTCAACAGGGCCTCGACCACCGGTTCGGCCGCGCGCGTCTCGCCCACCGACACGGCGTGCAGCACGATCGTGGGCAGCGGGGACGGCGCCGGCCCGCCAAGGGACAGGCGCTCGCCCCAGTGGGCGCGGTAGCCCGGCTCCTTGCGACCGCGCCACCACAGCCGCCCGAGGACGGCCGGCAGCGCCAGCCACCACAGCCCTGAATACAGCGTGCGGTTCATGACTGCGCCAGCAGCTTGCGCGCCGCCGCGATGACTTCATCGCTCGAAGGCGGCGCGCCCAGGTCGCCCAGGTTGACGATGCGATCCGACCAGTTGCCCTCGGTTTTCCACTTGGGCGAGTCGCAGTAGATCTCGACCGTCGGGCGCACGAAGGCGGCGGCGATGTGGGTCAGGCCGGTGTCGACGCCGACCGCCAGGCGCGCATGCTGGGCCAGCGTCACCGCATCCATCATCGACAGCTTCGGCAGCACGCGCGCGTTCGGCATGCGCGCCGCCAGCGCTTCGGCGTCCGCATGTTCGGCGCTTGAACCCCACGGCAGCAGCACCGGCATCGGCGCCAGCGCCGCGGCCAGGGCGATCCAGTTCGCGTCCGCCCACTTCTTGGCCGCGCGCGCGGTCCCGTGAAAGAACACGGCGTAGTCTTCGCGCGGCAGGAAGGCCGGCCGCGCCGCCGCATCGGGCGCCGGCAGGCCGAAGTCGGGCGCCGTATCGACCGGATAATCGAGCGCCGCGGCGGCCACCAGGCGCCCGCGCGCCACTGCATGGGTGCGCGGGCTCAGGGGAATGCTGTCGGTGTGGAAGATGCGCGAGATGCCTTCGTAACCCGAGCCTTCGCTGCCATTGGCCAGGCCGATTTTACGGCCGCCCGTGCGCACCCGCGCCGCGCCCATGATGATGCCGGTCTTGAGCAGGCCCTGGGTGTCGAACACATAGTCGTACTCTTCCTCGCGCAGGTTGGCAAAGAAGGCCCGGATCTCGGCCCGCGTCTCTTTCTTACCGAGCCGCTTGCGCCAGCGCCGCAGCGACCACGGGATGATCTTGCGCACGTGCGGGTTCAACCGCACCAGGCTGACGTAGCCCTCTTCCACGACCCAGTCGATCGTGGCGCCGGGATGGCGGCGCAGCAGGTCGGCCACCATCGGCAGGTTGTGCAACACATCACCCAGCGACGACACGCGCACAAGGAGAATTTTCAAGCGCAGGCCCTCAGAACGGCAGGTCGGCGTCCGGCTTGGCCGCCAGGATCACCGACTTGAATTCGCCCTGGATGCGCGCCAGCGCTTCCGGATTCTCGCCCTCGAAGCGCAGCACCACCACCGGCGTCGTGTTCGACGAACGGGCCAGGCCGAAGCCGTCGGCGTATTCGACGCGCAGGCCGTCGATGTCGTTGATCTTCTCGGAGGTCGGGAAGGTGGCGTTGGCGCGCAGCGAATCGATCAGGGTGAAGTTCTCGCCTTCCTGCAGGTGCAGGTGCAGCTCGGGGGTGCTGCTGGCGATCGGCAGGCCGTTCAGCAGCGCCGACGGATCGGCTTGTTTGGTCAGGATCTCGAGCATGCGCGCGCCCGAATACAGGCCGTCGTCGAAGCCGTACCAGCGGTCCTTGAAGAAGATGTGGCCGCTCATTTCGCCGCCCAGCGGGGCGCCGGTTTCCTTCAGCTTGGCCTTGACCAGCGAGTGGCCGGTCTTCCACATCAGCGGCTTGCCGCCATGCTGCTCGATGTACGGCGCCAGGTGGCGCGTGCACTTGACGTCATACAGGATTTCGCCGCCGGGATTGCGCGACAGGACGTCGGCCGCGAACAGCATCATCTGGCGGTCCGGGAAGATGATCTGGCCATCCTTGGTGACGATGCCGAGGCGGTCGCCGTCGCCATCGAAGGCCAGGCCGATCTCGGCATCGGTTTCCTGCAGCGCCTTGATGACGTCCTGCAGGTTTTCCGGGTGGGCCGGGTCCGGATGGTGGTTCGGGAAGTGACCGTCGACGTCGCAGAACAGTTCGACGACCTCGGCGCCCATGCGCGTAAACAGCTCGGGCGCGAAGGCGCCGGCGACGCCGTTGCCGCAATCGACCACGATCTTGATCGGGCGCGCCAGCTTGACGTCGCCGACGATGCGCTCGATGTACTGGGCGCGGATGTCGTGGGTGCTGTAGCCGCCGCGCTGCCCGGCCACCTGGCCGTCGTAGGCTGCGATGCTGTCGTGCAGGCTGGTGATCGCGTCGCCGTAGATCGCCTCGCCCGCCATCACCATCTTGAAGCCGTTGTAGTCGGGCGGGTTGTGGCTGCCGGTGACCATGATGCCCGAGCGGGTGTCGAGCACATTGGTGCCGAAGTACACCATCGGGGTGGCGACCATGCCCAGGTCGATGACGTTGGCGCCGGCGTCGCGCAGGCCTTCGGCCAGGGCCGCGGTGAGTTCCGGTCCCGACAGGCGGCCATCGCGGCCGATCACGACGGTGGTCTCTCCCTTGGCCAGCGCAGCGGCGCCGAATGCGCGGCCGATATGGCGCGCGATGCCGGCGTCCAGCGTTTTACCGATGATGCCGCGAATATCGTAGGCCTTGAAGATCGTTTTCGAGAGAGTAACCATTTTATTCCTTGAGTCTGAATGCGTGAGCGGAATGCGCCAGAGCCGTCGCAGATTCCATGCGTTTGCGGATTGACAAGTGGTCGATATTGTACCGGCAAGCGGTGGCGCCGTGTATGCAGGCGCGCGGGCAGGAGGGTTATTACAGACTGCCTTGCAGTGGCAGCAGGCTGCCGGCGCCGGCGTTCGGGCGAACGCCCGGCGCAACCGCTCCGGCTGGCGGAGCGGCGGGAATATTTACACGCGCAGGTCGTCGATCGATTTGCCGCCGTCGACCCATTCCTTGACCCACTTCGGCTGGCGGCCGCGGCCGGTCCATTGCTGGTTGGCGTCGTCCGGGTGGCGATAACGCACGGCGACGGTGCCGCCTTTCGAACCGCGGCCGGTGGCTGCCATCAGGTCTTTCAGCGGAATGCCGACGCTCTGTGCGATGGCCAGGATTTGTTCGCGCGCTTTCTGCACTTCCTGGACTTCGCGCTTTTTCATTTCCTGCTTGATTTGCTCCTGCAGGTTGCGCATATCGCCTACCGACATATTCGACAGATCCATCATCGTTCCTCGTTCGTTAAAAATGAATAGCGGATTAAATGCAGTCTCGACAATAGCAGGCGCTGACTGGATTCTCACCAAATGTCGCAATATATTACATCAACCATGGTCGGTCAGTCTTTTTTATTCAAAAAAAGCCAGCGTGGCGACTTGAAACGCACAATTCGCCCATACAACCAAAGGTAACTGATTATAAACAACAGGCAGAATGCAATCAGCGTCGCAGTGCTATCCCAGAACACCGTCGCCGGTATCACTGCCAGCAGGGAAAACAGCCATAAATAAGGCGAGGTGCGGGCATTGCGTTTCATCAGTGCGCGCGCCTCGCGCGGCCCCACCGTCCATTGCACCACGCGCCGGAAAATCAGGCTGTGCAAGTGAATACCGTCCGGCATTGCCGGCGACTTGCCACGTACGAACATGCGCCGATAAGCGGAGAATATGGTTTCGAATGCTGGATAGATCAGCAGCAGCGCCGCATACCAGGTCGAGACCTGCGGATTGCGCATCACCAGCAGCAGCGCCAGTTCGCCGAGCAGGAAACCGATGAAATACGCGCCGCCATCGCCCAGGAAAATCAGGCCGACCGGATAATTCCAGATCAGGAAACCGGCGGCGGCGCCGGCCACGATCAGGGCGGCGATCAGGACGAACATGTCGCCTACCTGCAGCGCCACATACGACAGCGATAGCAGCATGAAGATGCTGACCACCCCGGCCAGGCCATTGAAGCCGTCGATGATGTTGATGGCGTTGGCGATGCCCGCCACCGCCAGCACCGTCAGCGGCAGCACCAGCCACACGGCGTCCAGCGCCAGCGTGGCCCCGGGCAGGTCGAGGCGTCCGACGCGCGCGTCGAGCAGCCAGTAGCCGAGCGCTGCGGCGACCATCGTCAGCAGCAGGCGGCGCGCCGGTGACACCTTGCCGGTATAGTCTTCGGCGATGCCGCCGGCCAGTGCGATCGCGGCGCAGGCGACCAGCGTGGCAAGCCATGTACCCAGTTGCGGCTGGCGCACGATCGACAGCGTCGACGCCACCACCACCGCAAAGAAAATCGGAATGCCGCCAATACGCGCGACCGCATGATTGTGCACTTTCTGCACACCGGCAAAATCGCCGTCGAGCCCCAGCCCGTGTTTTCTCGCGCTTTTGATGACGAGTAGCGTCAGCAATGCGCAGCAAAGGAAGCTCACAAAAAAGGAGAACATTATCGTTATTCTTTCGGTGCCGTTTCGCGGGTGTCTCCAGGGGTCTTCCACGACAGACGGTAATTGGAATGACCGCGGCACGCGTATCATGGAGCGAATGCCGTCTGCATTGTACCGGAATGGCCGGGTATTTCCGGCTTGCGGTATTTATTGTCGCGAGGGTAGTGGAAGCGCCTCGAGAGAGGCCGCGGCGCGGTAATCGTTTTTCAGTGCAGGCAAAGCGCCAGCGCATCGCGCCACGCGGGCAGGCGGCAAAAGCGGCTGGTAAGTCTGGTGGTATTCAGGCGCGAGTTCATTGGCCGGCGCGCCGCCGTCACATACTCGCTGGAAGCAATCGGCACCACCCGGCAATCACTGCGCGTTTCTTCCATGATCGCCTGTGCAAAACCGGCCCAGGAAGTTTCTCCGCCAGCCGCCAGGTGATACGTGCCGCGCTGTTCGCTCCACCATGTCGGACCGCCCATGCTGGCCTGCACCAGGATATGCGCGGTGGTCTGCGCCACCGTGCGGCTCCAGGTCGGCGTGCCGACCTGGTCGTCGACCACCCTCACCTCGCTTTGCCGCGCCGCCAGCGCCAGCATCGTGCGCAGGAAGTTATGGCCGCGCATCCCGTACACCCAGCCGGTGCGCAGGATCAGGTAGGGGGCGCCGGAGGCGATGATCGCCTGCTCGCCCAGCATCTTGGTTTCGCCGTACACGTTCAGGGGCCGGGTGGGGTCGCCCTCGACATACGGCGCGTCCTTGTCGCCGCCGAACACGTAATCGGTGGAGAAGTGCACCAGCGCCGCTCCCACCTCGCGCGCCTGCAGCGCCATCACGCCGGGCGCCTGGGCATTGATGCGCAGCGCCAGTTCGGGCTCGCGCTCGGCCCGGTCCACCGCGGTGTAGGCGGCGGCATTGACGATCAGGTCGGGACGCAGCGTGCGCACGCAGTCGCGCACCCGGTCGAGGTCGGCCAGGTCGAGGCGGCTGCGGTTGAAGGCATGGACCTCGCCCAGCCCCTGCAGGCAGCGCAGCAGTTCGTAGCCGACCTGGCCGTCGGCGCCGGTCAGCAGGATCTTCATGCGAACACCTCGGCGCGCGCGAACGGCACGCCGGCGCGATCCTTGTCGGACAGGATCGGATCGGCGCAGCCCGGCTCCGCCAGCGGCCAGGCGATCGCCAGCTGCGGGTCGTTCCACAACAGCGTGCGCTCGTGCCCGGGCGACCAGTACTCGGTGGTCTTGTACAGGCACTCGGCGTGTTCGCTCAGGGTCAGGAAGCCGTGCGCGCAGCCGGGCGGCACCCACAACTGGCGCCGGTTGTCGCTGGAGAGCTCGGTGCCGGTCCAGTGCCCGAACGTGGGCGAGGACTTGCGCAGATCGACCACGACATCGAACACGCGCCCGGCGACCACGCGCACCAGCTTGCCCTGCGGGAGGTCCACCTGGTAGTGCAGGCCGCGCACCACCCCGCGACGCGAGCGCGAATGGTTGTCCTGCACGAAGCGCGGGTCGACGCCGGTCTGGTCGTGGAAGCGCCGGCCGTTGAAACTCTCGAAGAAGAAGCCGCGCTCGTCCTCGAACACGGTCGGCTCGAGCACGAACACGCCCGGCAGCGCGGTGGCGGTGCAGCTCATCGCGGCTCCCGGTCGCGCAGCACCTGCTGCAGGTACTGGCCGTAGGCGCATCGGGCGAGTGGCGCGGCCAGGCGCGCGAGCGCGTCGGCGTCGATGTAGCCGCAGCGGTAGGCGACTTCCTCGGGCACGCCGATCTTGAGTCCCTGGCGGTGTTCGATGGTGGCGATGAACTGTGAGGCGTCGAGCAGCGAATCGCAGGTGCCGGTGTCGAGCCAGGCCACGCCGCGTCCCAGCACCTCGACGTGCATCTGCCCGATGTCGAGATAGGCCTGGTTGACGTGGGTGATTTCAAGCTCGCCGCGTGCGGACGGACGGATGCCTTCGGCGATCCCGCACACCTGGTGGTCATAGAAGTACAGGCCGGTGACCGCGTAGTTCGACTTGGGCTGCGCCGGTTTTTCCTCGATCGACAGCGCCTGGAAATCGTCGTCGAATTCGATCACGCCATAGCGCTGCGGGTCGGTCACGTGGTAGGCGAACACGGTCGCGCCCCCGGCGCGCCGGCAGGCCGTCGCCAGCAGCCGGTCGAGGCCATGGCCGTAATACAGGTTGTCGCCCAGGATCAGGGCCGATGGCCCGCCGGCGATGAAATCACGGGCGATCAGGAAGGCCTGGGCGATGCCGCCCGGCTCCGCTTGCAGCGCATACTGGATCTGCAGGCCCCACTGGCTGCCGTCGCCGAGCAGCTGGGCAAAGCGCGGCTGGTCGTGCGGCGTGCAGATGATCATGATCTCGCGGATACCGGCCAGCATCAGCGTCGTCAGCGGGTAATAGATCATCGGCTTGTCGTACACCGGCAGCAGCTGCTTGGACACCGCCACCGTCATCGGATACAGCCGGGTGCCGGAACCGCCGGCCAGGATGATGCCCTTGCGATTGCTGTTCATCGCGCCGCTCCCCGCTCACTGTAGTGTTGCTCGATCCATCGCATGTAGTCGCCGTTCTGTACCCTGCGCAGCCAGTCGGGGTGGTCGAGGTACCAGCGCACCGTGCGCTCCAGGCCGGCGGCGAAGTCGTGCGCCGGGGCCCAGCCGAGTTCGCGCCGGATCTTGCCGGCATCGATGGCGTAGCGCCGGTCGTGGCCGGGACGGTCGGCCACGAAGGCGATCTGCTCGCGCCGCGGGCGCGCCCCCGGGGCCAGCCGGTCGACAATGGCGCACAGCAGCTCGACCACGCCGAGGTTGGTCATTTCGCTGTCCCCGCCGATATTGTAGACCTGGCCGGGCGTGCCGGCCTGCAGCACGCGCCGGATGGCGGCGCAATGGTCGCCCACATACAGCCAGTCGCGCACCTGCTGTCCGTCGCCGTACACCGGCAATGGCTTGCCGGCGAGCGCGTTGGCGAGCACCAGGGGGATCAGCTTTTCGGGAAACTGGCAGGGGCCGTAGTTGTTCGAACAGTTGGTGGTGAGCGTCGCCAGGCCATAGGTATGGTGCCAGGCGCGCACCAGGTGGTCGGACGCCGCTTTCGACGCCGCGTACGGGCTGTTGGGGGCGTACGGGGTGGTTTCGCTGAATGGTGCGTCCAGCGGGCCGAGGGTGCCGTACACCTCGTCGGTCGACACGTGCAGGAAGCGAAACGCCGCGCGTTCCTCGCCGCCCAGGTCGGCGACGTAATGGCGCGCCGCTTCCAGCAAGGCATACGTGCCCTGCACATTGGTCTGCACGAAGTCGCCCGGCGCATGGATCGAGCGGTCGACATGGCTTTCGGCGGCGAAGTGCAGGATCGCGCGCGGGCGGTGCGCGCGCAGCAGGTTTGACACCAGCGGCGTGTCGTTGATGTCGCCGTGCACGAACACATGGCGCGGATCGCCGTCGATGGCGGCCAGGTTGTCCAGGTTGCCGGCATAGGTAAGACGGTCGAGGTCGAGCACCGGCTCGTTCGATCCCGACAGCCAGTCCAGGATAAAATTCGATCCGATAAAACCCGCACCGCCAGTAACCAAAATCATTTAGTATCCGCCAAAGCAATCACATTCACGCCGCATTCTACGTGAACTGATGTCATTCATCGACCCGGCCCCAGGCCTGGTTCTGCCACAACAAGAACATGAAAACCTACGCCATCGGCGACCTGCAGGGCTGCGCGCACGAGGCGCAGCAGCTGGTCGACCGCATTTTCGCCACGGCCGGCCCTGATGCCGGCATCCTGTTCGTCGGCGACCTGATCAACCGCGGCCCCGACTCCCTCGGCGCGCTGCGGCGCATGAAGGCGCTGGCCGAAGCCAGCGACGGCCGCATCGACGCCCTGCTCGGCAACCACGACCTGCACCTGATCGCGGTGGCGGCCGGCGTCCAGCGCGTCAGCAAATCGGACACCCTGGATGCCATCCTGGCCGCGCCCGACCGCGACGAGCTGATTGCCTGGCTGCGCCGCCGTCCGCTGGCGATGCACGTGAAGGACCACCTGCTGGTGCATGCCGGCGTGGCGCCGCAGTGGGATGCGGCGCAGACGATGGCGCTGGCCGGCGAAGTCGAACGCGTGCTGCGCGGCGATGGCTGGGCCGCGTTCCTCGGCGCCATGTATGGCAATGAACCGGCGCGCTGGGACGATGCGCTCACCGGCATCGAACGGCTGCGCTGCATCGTCAACGCCCTCACCCGCATGCGCCTGTGCGCGCCGGACGGCACGATGGACTTCAAGCACAAGGAAAGCGACAGCGGGCCGGTGGGCAGTGGGCTGCTGCCGTGGTTCGAGGCGCCCGGACGACGCACTGCCGGCACCACGGTCGTGTTCGGGCACTGGTCGGCGCTGGGACTGGTGCAGCGGCCCGACCTGCTCGGGCTGGACAGCGGCTGCGTGTGGGGCGGCAAGCTGAGCGCGGTGTGCCTGGATGACCGCACGCTGTTGCAGGTGGAATGTCCCGAGTATCGCGAGCATGGGGGCAAGAAGCGCTAGCGCTTCGCTGCGACTGCTGGCTGTCGAGTCGCTTTGGCGCCACAGCCAGCAGCGCGCGTGCGGACCCGCTGGCGGCTTTGGTGCTACCTTGGTTTGCACAACCGGCAAACGGAGGTCGCATGAACACGATCGTCAGGGTCCTGGCCGCGGCCAGCATGTGGCTCTTCCTGCTGGCGCCGGCGCAGGCGCAATGGGTCACGTTTTCGATCAACGGCGTCGCCGACTACGGCCGGGACGACCTGAACCTGTTCTTCGGCGAACCGGGCGAGATCGTGTTCCTCGGCGGCGAAGCATTCACACTGTCCTTCACCTTCGACACCGCCGACCTGCACGTGAGCCGTACGGCGCCCCTGTTCACCGACCATGTGGGCGATTCGGTATCGCTCACTGGCGCGCTGTCGATGAATGGCAAGACATATACCTGGACGACGCAGTCGGCATTTGCCACAGTGAACCTGGAACTCGAGCGGGAACACAACCCGAATGGGTTCGTCCGTCATGGCGTGTGGGTCGACACGCTGACCGGGCCCCAGCCGACCACGGGCAACCTGGCCATCGCCGCACGGCAGGAACTGTATGACCAGTCCGGAACGCTGCTGGCGGGCACTGGTTTGAATCAGGAATTCGCGTTCACACGCATGACCAATGATACGGCGCCGTCATATTTCGAAGCGAAAAGGTTCGGGCCGAGTCCGGACATCACGACCTGGTTCACCGGCATCGGAGCGAGCGCGACCTGGACCGTCAGCCCGGTACCCGAACCCGGGCAAGCCGGGATGCTGGCGGCCGGACTGGCGGTGCTGGTGCTGGCGCGGCGGCGGCGCTTCTCGCGATCGCGTTCGCCGCCATGAATACGTCCGTGGTACTTAGACCCGCACCGCATCGGCCACGCTGCGCTCGGCCGCGGCGGCCAGTTCACGCCGGTGCGCCCCACCGCTCTGCAGCGGCGGCAGGCACAGCAGCCTGGCCGTCACCGGCGGCCCCTGCAGGATCCTGAACAGGCTGTCGACGAAGGTGGTGTCGTCGACATACTCGATCGACGCATGGAAGCGCCCTGCGTCGTCGAGATACGACAGCGCATAGGGCTGCACCGGCACGCCGGCATCGATCGCGGCCTCGAACAGGTTCGCGTGAAATGGCAGCACGCTGCCCTGCATCCCGGTCGTGCCCTCCGGAAACAGCGCAACGCGCTCGCCGTTCTGCAGCACCTCGACCAGTCCCTTGAACACGTGGCGCAGTTCGCGCCGGTTGCCGCGCGCGATGAAGACGGTACCGGCGCCCTTGGCCAGCCAGCCCAGCACCGGCCAGGCGCGGATCTCGGCCTTGGCGACGAAGCGGCACGGGTGCAGCGCATTGATGACGAAGATGTCGAGCCACGACACGTGGTTGGCCACGATCAGCGCATGCTCGAGGGTCGGCGCGCTGGGCGCGTCTTCCACCCGGATGCGGCAGATCCCCAGCAGGTGGCGCGACCAGCGGCGCGTGATGCGCTCGCGCCGCCCGGGGGCGGCCCAGGGAAATACCAGCGCGCAGATGGCCAGCCCCTGGACGAGGTGAATGGCAACGCGCGCAAGGCGCCAGGCGAGGCGAAGTGTCAAGTTGGCAGGCAGATGCGGGCGGACACGCAGGACGCGTCCGCCCGGGGTTGGATCAGCGCTGGTACGCGACGCGTCCGCGCACGATGGTGGCCTTGACCTGCCCCGCCACCTCGAAGCCGAGGAATGGCGTGTGCTTGCCCTGGCTGGCCAGTGCGGCCTGTTCGACGCGCCACAGTGTGTCGGGATCGAACAGCACCACGTCGGCCGGCGCGCCCACCGTCAGGGTCCCCGCCGGCAGGCCGGCAATCTTCGCAGCCTGGTGGGTGATCTTGCCGATCGCCAGCAATAGCGCTTTTTCCTTGTCGTCATGCTGGTCCTGGGCCCACTTGAGCGTCAGCGACAGCAGCAGTTCGAGGCCGGTGGCGCCGGGCGAGGCTTCGCCGAACGGCAGCAGCTTCTCGTCGTCGTCGACCGGGGTATGGTCCGAGCAGACGGCGTCGATGGTGCCATCGAGCACGGCGGCGCGGATCGCATCGCGGTCGCGCCCCGAACGCAGCGGCGGGGTCAGGCGCGCGTTGGAATCGAAGAAGCCGATGTCGGCGTCGGTCATGTGCAGGTGGTGGATGCCCACGTCGCAGGTCACGTCCAGGCCTTCCTTCTTGGCCGCTTTTACCAGCTCCAGGCCGGCGGCGGACGACAGGCGGCACAGGTGCACGCGCGCGCCGGTGGCGCGCATCAGTTCGAAGATCGTGTGCAGCGCGATGGTCTCGGACATCACCGGTACGCCCGACAGGCCGAGGCGCGACGCCAGCGGGCCGCTCGCGGCCACGCCGCCGCGGCCGATGTGCGCGTCCTGCGGGCGCAGCCACACGGTGAAGCCGAAGGTCTTGGCGTACTGCAGCGCGCGCAGCAGCACGTTGGTGTCGAGGATCGGTTCCTCGGCCTGGGCGAAGCCCACGCAGCCGGCTTCGGTCAGCTCGGCCATCTCGGTCAGCGCCTGGCCCTTCAGGCCCACGGTCAGTGCGCCCAGCGGGTGCACATTGGCCTGGTCCACGATGCGCGCGCGGTGCTTCAGCATTTCGACCAGGCCCGGCTCGTCGAGCACCGGGTCGGTGTCGGGCGGGCACACCAGCGTGGTCACGCCGCCCTGCATCGCCGCTTGTAGCTCAGACTCCAGGGTGGCCTTGTATTCGTAGCCCGGTTCGCGCAGGCGCGCCGACAGATCGACCAGGCCGGGGGCGACCACCAGGCCGCTCGCGTCGATGGTCTGGTCGGGGGTGAAGCCGTCGGCGGCGGCGACGATCCTGCCGTCGGCGATGAAGAGGTCCTGGACGTTGTCGATGCCGTTCGCCGGGTCGATCACGCGCCCGTTCTTGATATGGAGTTTCATGCGTGGGTTCCTGCCAGAATGCTCATTACTGCCATGCGTACCGCGATGCCGAAGGTTACCTGCGGCAAGATCACAGCCTGGGCGCCGTCGGCCACCGCCGAATCGATCTCGACGCCGCGGTTCATCGGGCCCGGGTGCATCACGATCGCGTCGGGTTTCGCCAGCGCCAGGCGCTCGGGCGTCAGGCCGTAGCTCTTGAAATACTCTTGCGCCGACGGCAGCAGCGCGCCGCTCATGCGCTCGTTCTGCAGGCGCAGCATGATGATCACATCGACGTCCCTGAGGCCTTCATCCATGTTGGTGAAGGTGCGCACGCCCATCTGTTCCAGGCCGCCCGGCAGCAGCGTGTGCGGGCCGATCGCGCGCACTTCGGGCACGCCCAGGGTGGTCAGGGCGTGGATGTCCGAGCGCGCCACCCGGCTGTGCAGGATGTCGCCGACGATGGCCACGCGCAGGTTGGTGAAGTCCTTCTTGTAGTGCCGGATCGTGTACATGTCCAGCAGGCCCTGGGTCGGGTGGGCATGGCGGCCGTCGCCGGCATTGACCACGTGCACGTCCGAGCGGGTGCGGTTCAGGTGCTGGGCGATCATGTAGGGCGCGCCCGACTGTGCGTGACGCACCACGAACATGTCGGCGTGCATGGCCGCCAGATTGTCGATCGTGTCGAGCAGCGACTCGCCCTTGGTGGTCGACGAAGCCTGGATGTTCAGGTTGATGACGTCGGCCGACAGGCGCTTCGAGGCGATCTCGAAGGTGGTGCGGGTGCGCGTCGAATTTTCGAAGAACAGGTTGAACACACTCTTGCCACGCATCAGCGGCACCTTCTTGACCTCGCGGTCCGAGATGCCGACGAAGCTCGAGGCGGTGTCGAGGATGTGGTCGATGTGCGACTTCTTGAGTCCCTCGATGGTGAGCAGGTGCTGCAGCTCGCCGTGTTTGTTCAGTTGCGGGTGGTTGTGCAAGATCGGCATTTCTAGTCTTCGATGGAGAGCGAAAGTTGGCCCGCGTCGTCGCGCTGCAGGCACAGCGACTGGTGCGGCTCGAGGGTGACGCGGGTACCCACGTAATCGGCCGCCACCGGCAACTCGCGCCCGCCGCGGTCGGCCAGCGCGGCCAGGCGGATGCAGGCCGGACGACCATAGTCGAACAGCACATTGATCGCGGCGCGCGTGGTGCGGCCGGTCTGCAGCACGTCGTCGACCAGCACCACGGTGGCGCCATCGACCGGGAAGCGGATATGGGTCGGCTTCACGTCCGGGTGCAGGCCCTTGCGCGCATAGTCGTCGCGGTAGAACGAGACGTCGATCGAGCCGAAGCGGTGGGTGAGGTCGAGATCGTGCGCCAGGCGCTCGGCCAGCCAGGCGCCGCCCGAGTGGATGCCGACGATGGCGGCGTCCGGGATGCCTTGCAGGCCGGCGCGTACCTGGCCCAGCAGCTCGCGGTACAGTGCCTCGGCGTCGAATGGTTCAGTTGTTGGCATAGATTCAGAAAGATGCGTCAGGAAGATGCGTCGAAATATTGTTGCAGGATGATGGCGGCCGCCTTGTCGTCGATGTGCTCGCCGCGACGCGACGCCAGCACGGCCGACGAATAGCGCTCGTCGACCAGCTCGACAGGGAGATTGAAGCGGCCATGCAATTGGTTGGCGAAGCGGCGGCTGCGCAGCGTCATGTCGTGCTCGGCGCCATCGGGATGGCGCGGCTCGCCCACGACCAGCCGCGCCGGCCGCCATTCCGCGATCAGTTCGCCGATGATCTGGAAGCGGGTGGCGTTGTCGATGGCGTTCACCACTTTCAACGGCTGCGCCTGCCCGGTCAGGGTGTTGCCCATCGCGACGCCGATCCGCTTGACGCCGAAGTCGAAGCCCAGAACGATGTCGACCATTATGCGGTTGTCACTGCGTGGTGCTGTTCAAGCATGGCCGGCTTCGGTGGCGAGCATGAGCGGGTCGATCCCCAGCAGCTTGATGGCGGCGTTGTAGCGCTCTTCGATCGGCAATTCGAACAGCACGCGCGCGTCGGCGCCCACCGTCAGCCAGCCATTGCGCGAGATTTCTTCTTCGAGCTGCCCCGGGCTCCAGCCGGCGTAGCCGATCGAGACCAGCATGCGCGCCGGCCCGCCGCCGCTGGCAACCGCCTCGAGCACGTCGATCGAGGTGGTGAACGCGACGTCGTCGGTGACGCTGAGCGAGGACGAATAACGACCGCCCGGCGAATGCAGCACGAAGCCGCGGTCGTCCTGGACCGGGCCGCCGAACATGATCGGCTCGTCGACCACGGCCGCGCGCAGGCCTTCGGCCAGCTTCAGGTCGACGCGGTCGAACAGTGTTTCCATGGTCATGTCGGTCGGCTTGTTGATGACCACGCCGAGCACGCCCTTGTCGTTGTGCTCGCAGACATAGACGACCGTGCCGCCGAAGACCGGGTCCTGGATCGCCGGCATGGCGATCAGGAAGTGGTTCGCGAGATTCAGGCCAGATGCGGCCGGGCCCGGCTGCGTGAGCGGTTCGTCAGGGTCGCGCGGCATGCCGGGCATCGGTAGAGTTTTGCCAACTTTGCTTTTTTTCATACGGTACTCTCAAAAGGCGCACTCTCGCGGGGATATGTCGTCGATGAACTGCCAGGTAGCTGCAGCACAACATTAACCTTTTCGATAGTTTACACTGATTTGGCCGCGGGGCCATCAACGCGTCCCCCGTGCGCAGCGGGACAGGTTCCTCGCTGCGATCCTAGCCAGTAAAATCTGGTCCCGCCTTGACCCCGCACATTGTGATGAATTTGAGCAATTCTTTAGTCTGGTTCCGGCGCGACTTGCGCGCCTTCGACCACGCAGCCCTGCACCAGGCGCTGAGCAACTCCCGGCAGGTGTTCTGCGCTTTCGTCTACGACACCGACATCCTCGACGGCCTGCCGCGCGACGATCGCCGCATGCGCTTCATCCACGCCAGCCTGGCCAGCCTGGACGCTGAACTGCGCCGTCTTGGAGGCTACCTCATCGTGCGCCACGGGAGCGCTCGCGAGGAGATCCCCAGGCTGGCGCGCGAGGTGCAGGCCGGGGCCGTGTTCGCGAACAGCGACTACGAGCCGGCCGCCCGCACCCGCGACGACGCGGTGGCCGAGGCCCTGGCCGCACAGGGCGCTGAGTTGCATCTGTTCAAGGACCAGGTAATCTTCGAGAAGGACGAAGTGCTGACCAAGGTCGGCCAGCCGTATTCGGTGTTCACGCCGTACAAGAACGCCTGGCTGAAATTGCTGGGCGAACGGCCCGACACGCTGGCCGCCTACCCGGTCGACGCCGCCGCCCACGCGCTGGCCAAGCCGCCGAAGACGCACGACGCCCTGCCGGCACTGGAAGCGATCGGCTTCACCTCGGGCGATCCGCCCTTGCCCGCGGGCATGGAAGGCGCCGAGGAACTGTTCGAGGCCTTCCTCGAGGACATCGCCGACTATGGCCGTGCGCGCGACTTCCCGTCCGAGGACGGCACCTCGCGCCTGTCGGCCCACCTGCGTTTCGGCACCACTTCGGTACGCCACCTGGTGCGCACCGCGCAGCAACTGATCCAGTCGGGCGCCGGCGGCAAGGGCGCATCGGTATGGCTGTCCGAACTCATCTGGCGCGACTTCTACGCGATGATCCTGTACCGCCATCCGCACGTGGTCGAGCGCTCGTTCAAGCCGGCCTTCGACGCGGTCGGCTGGGACGACGACCAGGACGCGGATGCGCTGTTCGCCGCCTGGTGCGCCGGCCGCACCGGCTACCCGCTGGTCGACGCCGCGATGCTGCAGCTGAACACCACGGGTTTCATGCACAACCGGCTGCGCATGGTGACGGCGAGTTTCCTGACCAAGGACCTGGGCATTGCCTGGCAGCGCGGCGAGCGTTATTTCGCGCTCAAGCTGAACGACTACGACCTGGCCTCGAACAACGGCGGCTGGCAATGGGCGGCGTCGACCGGCTGCGACGCCCAGCCCTGGTTCAGGATCTTCAATCCGGTGACCCAGTCGGAACGGTTCGACGCGCGCGGGGAGTTCATCCGGCGCTTCCTGCCGCAACTGGCCAGGCTGGATGCGAAACAGATCCATGCGCCGTGGAAGGTGGCGCCGGAAGCGCTGGCGGCGCGTGGCGTGGTGCTGGGGAAGGATTATCCGCAACCGGTGGTGGATCACGATGCGGCGCGTAAAAGGACGCTGGAGCGGTTCGCGGTGGTGAAGAAGGTGGTGCCGGTGGCGGAGGGCGACGGCGACGGCGACGGCGAAGATTGATGCTGGTGGCGGCTCAAAAGAAATCGGGTTCCCGCCTTCGCGGGAACGACGTGCCGGGGGCGTGGGCCACAACCATATCCTGTAGCCCACCCACTCAAAACGTCGTTCCCGCGAAGGCGGGAACCCAAGTCCGCACCGCAGCCACCGGCTGCGGCGAATGATTACGCCGCCCCGCGCTCCAGCAACCCGGTAATCGCCGCCAGCAGCACCGGCTCCTGGTACGGTTTGCCGAAGTAGGCATTCACGCCCAGCCCCAGCGCCACGTTGCGGTGCTTGTCCGCGGTGCGCGAGGTGATCATGATGATCGGGATGGCGCGGGTTTCGGCGTTGCCGCGCACGTGGCGCGTCAGGTCGAAGCCGTCCATGCGCGGCATCTCGATATCGACCAGCATCAGGTCGGGGATGTCTTCGCCGATGCGTTCCAGCGCGTCCACCCCGTCCTTGGCCAGCGTCACCCGGTAGCCTTCGCGTTCCAGCAGGCGCTGGGTCACGCGGCGCACGGTCAGCGAATCGTCGACCACCATCACGGTCGGACGACGCGCCGGACGCGCCTGCGCCAGTTTGATGCGGGCGCCACGACCGGACTTCTGCGCCAGCGCCAGCGGATCGAGGATCAGCACCACCGCGCCCGAACCGAGCACGGTCGCACCGGCGATGCCCGGCACCCGCGACAGCTGCACGCCGATGTTCTTGACCACCACCTCGCGGTTGCCCAGCACCTCGTCGACACGCAGCGCGATCCTGCCGCTGCTGCCGTGCAGCACCATCACCGGCGTCGAACGCGCCACCGGCACGCGCTCGCCGACGTCGCCCAGCAGGTCGGGCAGTTCGTGCAGCGCCAGCTCCTGGCCGGCCACCGTGATGCTGCCCTTCTCGAGCGCGGCCAGCATGTCGCTGTCGCGCACCTGCACCACCTGCTCGACCAGGGTCGACGGGATCGCATGCGAGCGGCTGCCGGCCGAGACCAGCACCACCTGCGCCACCGCCAGCGTCAGCGGCAGCGTGATGGTGAAGCTGGCGCCACGGCCCTGCTCCGATGCGATCTCGACGCGGCCGCCCAGGGTGCGCGCTTCCGAACGCACTACGTCCATGCCGACGCCACGGCCGGCCAGTTCGGTCAGCGCATCGGCGGTCGAGAAGCCGGGCTCGAAAATCAGCTCGGCGACCCGTTCGGCCGGCACGTCCTCGTCGGCGGCGATCAGCCCCACCTTGGCGGCCTTGGCGCGGATCCGGTCGAGGTCCAGGCCAGCGCCATCGTCGCTGAACTGGATCATGACTTCGTTGCCGGCCTGGCTCACCTGGATCAGCAGCTCGCCGGTTTCCAGCTTGCCCGCCGACTGGCGCGCCGCGCGCGGCTCGACGCCGTGCACGATCGCGTTGCGCAGCAGGTGCTCGAACGGCGCCGCCATCTGTTCCAGCACGCCGCGGTCGATTTCGACCGAGCCGCCGCGGATGTCCAGGTTGACGCGCTTGTCGGTTTCCTTCGCGGTCTGGCGGGCCACCCGGAACAGGCGCTCGGACAAACTCGCGAACGGCACCATGCGCACCCGCATCAGGTCGCGCTGCAAATCGCGCGTCATGCGCGCCTGCGAGGTCAGCTCGTCCAGCGTGCCGTCGACCGTGCGCGCCAGGCTTTCCTGGAACGACGCGACGTCGTCGACACTCTCGGCCAGCGAGCGGGTCAGTTCCTGCAGGCGGGTGAAGCGGTCGAACTCGAGCGGATCGAATTCGCGTTCGCCCGAAATCGACAGGCGCGAAGCGATCTGCGATTCGGCCTGCACTTCGATCTCGCGCAGCTGGCGGCGCAGGCGCGCCACGTTGTCCGAGAATTCGGTCAGCGAGCCCTTGAGCATGCCGATCTGGTTCTCGACCCGCGAACGGGTGATCGACACTTCACCGGCCTGGTTCACCACCCGGTCGAGGATGTCGGCGCGCACCCGCACCAGCGGCGTGCGGGCGCTGCCCGGGTCGGCGGCAACCGGCGCCTGACCCGGGGCCTGGGCTGGCGCCTGCCCCGTGGCCTGGCCTGGCGCCTGGGCCGTGCCGGCCGCCTGCGGCGCCGGCGCGGCCGGGTTCTGCAGCTGTTCGAACAGCAGCATCGCCCCGTCATAGTTGGCCAGCAGTTCGTCGAACGCGGTCGAGGTCAGCATCGAGGTGCCGGCGTGGACCATGTTCTCGATCTGGGTTTCCAGCTCGTGGGCGTGCTGGCCGAGACGCATCGCGCCGGCCATGCGCGCGCTGCCCTTGACCGTGTGCAGGGCGCGCTGCATGCCCTGCGCGATCGCGCCGTTGCCCGGTTCCTGCTGCCACTGGCGCAGGCTCTGGCCGATCTGCGGCAGCAGGTCGGCGGCTTCTTCCAGGAACACCGGCAACAGGTCGGCATCGAGCTCGTCCTTGTAGCCGCCACTGCCGGTCAGCAGTTCGTCGGCGACGTCGGCAACGCCGCGCACCGCTTCCTGTACCGGCTCCGGCGCGCTGTCCTGCGCCAGTGCCGCTGCAGGCGCTTCTTCGGCCAGCACCGCTTCGTCCGGCGTGACCGCCACGAACGGTGCGTCGACCTCGTCGGCCTCCGCGACCGGTTCGGCCGGTTCGACCGCCAGCAGCTCAGGCTCAGGCTCTTGCTCCGGCTCCGGCGCGGCCTGTTCCAGCGCCGGCGCGTCGAATCCTTCGTCCAGCAGCGTGTCGAACTGATCGTCGGCCTGGGCGGCCTTCTCTTCGTCGTCGGCGGGCGCCAGCGCATCCGGCTGTTGCGCCGCGGCCGCAGGGGCCTCGGGCACCAGTTCGGTGTAGGCCTCGGCGAACAGGGCGTCGAGCGAATCGCCCGGCTCCGGCAGGTCTTCGCCATACAGGTTCGCGGCCTGCTCGTTGAGCACCACGCGCAGTGCGCTCAGCTGGCTGGACAGTTCCGGCTGCGCCGGTCCCAGTTCGCCCACCTTGAACAGCTCCAGCATCAGGCACACACGGTCCATCACCGTATCGAGCAGGTCGAACTGCGCGTCGTCCAGCCTGACGCCTGGCAGGGCCGCTTTTTCAAGCGTGAACTCGAGTTCCTGGGCCAGGTCGCGCAGTGCGGTATAGCCCACCGTGGCCGAGGTACCGGCCAGGGTATGCGCCGCGGTATGGGCGTCCGCCGGCACGTTGTGCTGCGGATCGGCGCGCATCACGCCGAGTTCGTGCTTCAGGCGTTCGCACAGCTGGGCGGTTTCGCCCAGGTACATGTCGTGCAGCGCCTGCGGGATCGCCAGGTCGCCGACACGGGCCAGGCCGTCGGCCACCGGTGCGGCCGGCGCTTGTGGCGCCGTTTCCAGTTCCAGCGCCTGGTCCAGCTCCGGCGACGGTTCCAGCAGCAGGTCGAGTTCCGGCGTCGTTGCGTCGGCCTGTTCGCCCACGGCGTCGCCCGCCTCTTCGGCCACTTCTTCGGCCACTTCTTCGGCCGCTTCCTCGGCCATTTCGTGGCGCGTTCCGGCGCTCGCTTCGGCGATCACTTCGTCGAGCACCGGCGGGGCTTCCTCGGCCACGACCGGCGCAACCGGCGCAGCAGCAGCCGGCAGCGCGAACACGCCGCCTTCCTGCACCTGCGCGGCAGCCGCGATCAGGGCGGCGCCATCGCGCGCCGGGGCGCGGCCGGCAGCCAGTTCGGTGACCCACGCATCCAGCTCGGCATAGCCATGCGCCAGCAGCGCCAGCAGGTCGGCGGTGGCGGCGCGGCCATCAGCCAGCCAGACGTTCATGACGCGTTCGATCGACGCCGCGGTGGCGCCGAACAGCTCCAGGCCCACCATGCGGCTGCTGCCCTTGAGCGTATGGAACGCGCGGCGCAGCGTGGTCATGATTTCCTGGTTGCCCGGCTCGTCGGCGGCGCGCGGCAGGGTTTCCACCACCAGGCCCAGCACTTCCTGGGCTTCGGCGATGAAGATCTCGAGCAGCTCGGCGTCGACACCCGACAGTTCCGAGGCCGGCGCGGGTTCGGCGACGAGCATCGGCGCAGGGGCGGCGTCAACCTCGTCCTGGACATCGGGCTGGGTCGCAGCCGGCTGCGCATCCAGTACCGCGTCCTGTACCGCAGGCGGCGTCGCCGCGGCCGGCGGGCTGTCCACGAACTCGAACGGCAACTCGCGCAGCAGGGCCTTGTCGGCGTCGAACGTGAAGCGGCCGCGCGCGGCATTGCTGTCCTGGGCCAGCAGGTCGGCGAAGAAGCCGAGCGCGCCGATGTTCTGCGCAATATTGTGCAGGGCGGCGTGCTGGCTGGTCACGTCGGCCTCGCTCGCGGCCAGTTCGCGCACCGCGCTCTCGACGTGGCGCGCGGCCAGCACGGCCTGCTCCTGGTCGAGGATCGCGAATGCGCCCTGCAGCTGGTGCAGCACCGGCGTGCTTTGTTCGAGCACGGTGCGGCGGGTCGGGTCGTCGTAGTATTCGTCGAGCAGCTTTTCGATCTGGCGCAGACCGGTCTTGATCTCGCCCGCCAGCACGGCCACGGTCTGGCCCTGCTGGATCTGGCGCGCCAGTTCGCCCTGCCAGTGCGGCGCATCCGGCGGGGTTTCGCCGGCGGCCAGCGCCAGCAGGCGCGCGCCGACGGCTTCGGCGTTTTCGGCGAAATCGTCGGGCAGCTGGCGCAGCTGGTCCAGGCCGTTCTCGACGAACAGCATGGCGGCGGCCATCTCGAGTCCGAACTGGTCGCCGCGGCCGGCGGCCATGGCGTCGTTGGCGGCGCGGCCAAGTTCACGCAGCAGCTGGGCCAGCGGCTGGGCGCCCAGCTTTTCGCTGGCCCCGGCCAGGCGCGCGAGCGCCTCGTTGAAGTCGGTTTCGACGCTGGCGTCGACCTGGCCTTCGGTGGCGATGCGGTCCCAGTCGGACTTGGTGCGCGCCAGTGCTTCGCGCGCTTCCTGCAGGGCGGCCGGATCGAGCTTGCCGTAGCGGCGCTCGGCGTAATCGTGCGGCACCGCGCCGTCCAGGCCGAGGGCCTGCAGCAGCACCAGCACCGAGGGATTCGGGTCGCGCGCGGCGGCCACGAAGAACAGCGCGTCGCGCAGCATCGATTCGGGCGCGTCGTGCTCGCCCTTGGCCAGGCGACGCAATTGCAGGTTGACCTGGCCGAACAGCTGCTTGATATACAGGTCGCTGTCGACCTGGCCGTCGGCCACCACCGCCGCGAAGGCGTGCATGGCTTGCCAGAACAGGCGCTCGCGCGGATCCTGCTGGGCGGCCGGCAGCGGCGCGATCGCATCGCGCAGGCGCGCCGCGTGGGTGCGGCGGCCGGCGTCGTCGCCGGCTTTCAGGTAAGGCAGCAGCGCTTTCTCGAAACGCAGGCGGCAGGCGGCCACATCGGCGTCACCCTGGGCCGCATCCGGCGCCGGCAGCGCCGGCAACGTCGACAGATCGAGCGGCAGCAGGTCGGACGGGTGGACCTTGACGTCACCGGTACGCTCGACCATGTCGCGGTAGTACGGGAACAGGCGCGCCGGCTGCTGCGCTGCGCCGCTCAGCAATTCCTCGAGGTATTCGGCCAGCGCCCCGAAGGCGTCCAGCACGACCTGGGCATGCTCGGGGGTGCAGGCCAGCTGCCCCTCCTTGAAGCGGTCCAGCACCTGCTCGGCCGCGCCGGTGTAAATGCCGGCCGCATCGACGTCGACCAGCTGCAGGGCGCCGTGCGCCTGGTGCAGATGGCTTTTCGCGTGCAGCAGCAGCGTGGGTTGGGCGTCCGCCGGGCGCCCGGCGGCATCGCGCAAGGCGCTGCCGGCACGGTCGAGCGCATCGCGGATCTCGCCGATGACCCACGACAGTGGGCCGGTATCGAAATGGCTGGAGCGATTCAAAGTCGTCATTGGCTGATCAGGATACCACGCGGAAGCGCGCCACCGAATCCTTCAGCTCCTGGGCCAGGGTGGACAGTTCGGAAATCGAGGTCGCGGTCTGGCGCGTACCCTGCTGGGTGCTCTCGGTCACGGCGAGAATCTGCTTCATCTTCTCGGCCACGCCGGTGGCCTTGGTGGCCTGGCGTTCGGTGGCGATCGACATGCCCAGAATCAGCTCGCCGAGGCGGTTCGACACGCGCGAAATGTCGGACAGCGCGGTACCGGCCGCATCGGACAGCTTGGCCCCTTCGACCACACCCTGGGTCGATTTTTCCATTGCCGCCACCGCGTCGTGGGTGTCGGTCTGAATGGTACGCACCAGCGCGCCGATCTGCTTGGCCGCATCGCCCGAACGTTCCGCCAGGCGCTGCACCTCTTCCGCAACCACCGAGAAGCCGCGACCCGCCTCGCCGGCCGATGCGGCCTGGATGGCGGCGTTCAGCGCCAGCACGTTGGTCTGTTCGGTAATGTCCGAAATCAGCTCGGTGATCTCGCCAATCTCCTGCGACGATTCACCCAGGCGCTTGATGCGCTTGGAGGTTTCCTGGATCTGCTCGCGAATTTCCTGCATGCCCTCGATCGCATTCTGCACCGCGGTCGAACCCTGCTCCGCCGCCGCCACCGACTGGCGCGCCACCTCGGCCGATTCGTGCGCCGACTGGGACACGTCGGTAATCAGGCCGGCCAGGCGCAGCGCGGTGCTCGACGCATCCTGAATCTCGCGCGACTGGCGCTCGGTCGCGCTGATCAGCTCGTCCGACACCTTCTGCGCGCCGCTCGACGCGCTCGCCACCTGTTCCGCGGTTTTAATCACGCGCAGCACCAGCTCGCGCAGTTCTTCCACCGTGTAGTTAATCGAGTCGGCGATCGCGCCGGTAATGTCTTCCGACACCGTTGCCTGGGTGGTCAAGTCACCGTCCGCGACGTCTTGCAGTTCGTTCATCAGGCGCAGAATCGCGGCCTGGTTCTGTTCGTTGGTTGCCTTGGCTTCTTCTTCCTGCGACTGCGCCAGCTGACGCATCGCTTCCGCTTCCTGGCGACGCTGTTCGGCGGCGGCGGTACGGTCGCGCGATGCACGCAGCATGCCGTGCGCCACGCCGACGGCGGCCACGATCGAGAACAGGGCGGCGGCCAGGTACAGCCACACCCAGGCGCTTGTGCGGCGCAGTTCGGCCTGGTATTCCGAGCGCATCTTCAGCAGCATGGTACGCAGGGTTTCGTTGTCGCGCGCGATCACGCGCTCGGCGGCGCGGGCGCTGGCGTAGACGGTCAGGTTGCCCAGCAGCGGGGTCACGGTAGCCTGGTATTCCTGCAGGCCGTCGCGCAGGCGGGTCACGCGCAGGCGCTGTTCCGGATCGGTCATCGGCGCCAGGCCGAGCTTGTCGCTGCCTTCGAGCAGGCCGTCGAGGATTTCGCTCAGCGACTGCATGTCGCTCAGAATGGTGGTCACCGCGCCCTGCAGCGAACCCGGGGTGGTGAACGACTGGGTACCGGCGCCCAGGCGCTGGGTCAGCGATGCCAGGTTCAGTGCGACCACGTCGCGGCGTGGATTGCTGTCTTCGGCGCGCTGCAGGCGGTCGGCCAGCGACGCCAGCTCGGGCGACAGTTCATCGAACTGGCGCATGCTGATACCGAACGCCAGCAAGTCTTCCTTGTGCTGGATGATGGTGCCCGCCGCCTTCGACGTCACGGCCCAGGTCTTGGCCGCCTGCGCCAGTTCGTCGACGTGGGTGCCGGACGCGGCCGAGATGCGGCCGAACGAGGCTTCGCCACCCTTTTCCAGCAGTTCCAGTTCCTTGGTCAGCTCGTTACGGCTGTCGTCCAGCTGGTCGAACGAGCCGGAGTCGCCGCGCAGCGCATTCGGCGCCGCCTTGCCGACCCGCTGCGAGTGCGTCACCGCGTCACCCGCCACCTGCGATTGCGCCGCCAGGCGGGCATCGCTGCTGGCGCTTTGCCACATGCCGAACAGCGTGACCAGCACGCCGGCGACCAGGGCGCCGGTCATCAGGCGCTGGCGCCCCGCACCGGCCGACTCGTCGACCGGATCGAAGCGCAAGTCGCCGCCGCCGGTGCCGTTGTCGGTCTGCACGACGGGCGCCGCGGGCGCCTCGTCTTCCGCGCCCAGGCGGCGCGCGGCGGCCGCGGCCGAGCCGGCGTCTGCGTCAAACGCAGCGGCCGACGACTTTGCCTTGTCGTCGGCATCGCCTTTCGATAAAAAGTTCATACTGAGTTTCGAAGCGATTCCCATTCCGGCTCCCTGTTGCTGCTGGTTATTGTTACTACTGATTATTGTTAATTGGCGTGGATGCCGACATCCAGGAAGCGTTCTTCCTGTGCCAGCGCCGCCAGCGAGAGCGGCGTCCACATCGTGCCGTCGGCATCGCGCAATGCGTTGCCGTCAAGTTCCATCGTGCCGGCCTGGCGCAGCCCGAACACCTGGGAGGCCAGCAGCGCACAGTTCAGGCCGAGCGCCGGGGCAAACACCACCAGGCGCGGCGCTGCCGCGGTATCCATATCGAAGGGCGAGGCATCCTCGCCCAGGTAGCGCGCCAGGTCGACCACCCCCAGTAGGCTGCCGCGCACGTTGGCCAGCCCCAGGTACCAGGGCTGGGTCAACGGCACGGAAATCAGCGGCGCGGGCGCGACGATCTCGCCGACCTCGACCAGGTCGACCAGGAAGCGTGCGCCACCGATCTCCAGGCCGAGCTGGGCACTGCTGGCGCCGCTGCCATTCCTGGCCGCCTGCATTTTTTCCAGCAATTGCTCCTGATAGACACGCAGGCGCGAACGCCGTTCAGCGTGGCCTGCGCGCGCGCCATCGGCGCCCGTCACCCTGAGTCCCATGGCTTATGCGCCAGCCAGTTTGGCGATGCTTTCCAGCAGCTTGGCCGGATCGACCGGCTTGACCAGGTAATCCTTGGCGCCCTGGCGCATGCCCCAGATGCGGTCGGTTTCCTGGTCCTTGCTGCTGCAGATGATCACCGGCAGCGCCGACAGTTCCGGGTCTTTCGCGATGGCGCGGGTGACCTGGAAACCGTTGGTGCCCGGCATGACCACGTCCATCAGGATCAGTTCCGGACGGTCGGCGCGGATGCGGTCGAGCGCTTCGTCGCCGCTGGTGGCGGTGGTCACGGTGTAGCCGCCCTTGACCAGGATGTCGGTCAGGTACAGGCGTTCGGTAGGAGAATCGTCGACGATCAGGATTTTTTTGATGGCCATAGGGTGGCTCCGAATAGTTTAAAGAGATGCCCCGGCATTGGCGTGATCGCGCACGGCCGCCAGCAGGCTGTCTTTGGTGAATGGTTTGGTGAGGTAGGCGCTGGCGCCGACCATGGCGCCACGCGCCCGGTCGAACAAGCCGTCCTTGGAGGACAGCATCAGCACCGGTGTTGCATGGAAGCGAGCGCTCTTCTTGATCAGGGCGCAGGTCTGATAGCCGTCCAGCCGTGGCATCAGAATGTCGCAAAAGACCAGCGCAGGACGATGGTCGTTGATTTTGGCAAGTGCATCAAAGCCGTCCTCGGCCAGTACCACGTGGTATCCGGCCTGGGTGAGAAAGATCTCGGCGGAGCGGCGGATCGTACTGCTGTCGTCGATCACCATGATCGTCGGGCCTTGCGGTTGCGGCGATGTCGTCATTTTCGTTTCACTTCAGCATGAAACCCAACGATAGCACAGCATATCTTGCCTGTGCGCAAGCTGTTGCAGATTATCAACTAGCTTTATACATCTTCATAGCGCTATTCCCAACGAATGATAACTCTTTGATTACATTGTGGATTTTTTTATATTGTCGTCATTTCAAAGTCGTCTTTACGGGCGCCGCATTCTGGACAGGTCCAGTTCATCGGCACGTCCGCCCAGCGGGTGCCGGGAGCGATGCCGTCGTCCGGGGCGCCGGCCGCCTCGTCGTAAACCCAGCCACAGATAAGGCACATCCAGGTCTGGAATGGCGCCGTCGATTCGGTACTCACAGTATTGATCCTTGTATCTAGTAAAATGTGGAATCGGAATCCGGCATCTTAATCCACCCGTCGTGCAAAACCAAACGTATCCCCTCATCCTCAGCTTCGGTGTCTGCGATCCGGTCGGCGCCATGGGCGTACAGGCCGACGTGGCCGCGTTCGCCGCCCTCGGCTGCCACGGGCTGTCGGCCGTGGCAGCCCTGATGGTGTCGGACAGCGCGCGCGTCGAGAACCTGTACGAGATCGACAGCGACTGGATGGCCGAACAGGCCCGCACGCTGCTCGAGGACATGCCGATCGCCGCCTTCAAGGTCGGCGCGGTGGCCTCGGCCCTGCACCTGGCCGCCATCGCCGAGATCGTGTCCGACTATCCCGACGCGCCGCTGGTGCTCGATCCTTTCCTGTCGGCCCTGCCCGACGCCGGCATGGGCGACGAAGAAATGCTGTCGGCACTGCGCTCGATCCTGGCGCCGCAGGCGACCGTGCTGATCCTGTCGCAGCCCGAGCTGGGCCGCATGGCCGAGCTGTGGCGCGACGGCGGCGAGGGCAATCTCCTCGAAGACGTGGCCGAGCTCACCTCCAGCGGCCTGCAATACGTGCTGGTGACCGGCACCCGCGATGAAAGCGGCACCTGCTCGAACCGCCTGTACGACGCCAGCGGCGAAGTGGCGCGGGTCGAATGGCAGCACCTGCCCGGCCCCTTCATCGGCGCCGGCAACACCTATTCGGCCGCCTTCACCGCGCTGATGGCGCGCGGCATGGATGCGCCAGCGGCGCTCGCCGTTGCCCAGGAATACACCACCGGCGCCCTCGAAAACGCCCAGCGCTTCGGCATGGGCAAATTTATCCCCAGCAAATTCTTCCAGCCGTAGGCCATCCGCGCTTGCGGCCCGGTTCTTTTCATACCACATCGATCATGACCACAGAAAAAACCACTTCCCGCAACGACACCCTGTTCGCCCGCGCCCAGCTCTCGACCCCGGGCGGCGTCAATTCGCCGGTGCGCGCCTTCCGTTCGGTGGGCGGCACGCCGCGCTTCATCGAGCGCGCGCAGGGACCGTACTTCTGGGATGCCGACGGCAAGCGCTACATCGACTACATCGGCTCGTGGGGTCCGGCGATCCTGGGCCATGCGCGCCCTGAAGTCGTCAAGGCGGTCCAGGCCGCCGCCGAGAATGGCCTGTCGTTCGGCGCGCCGACCGAAGGCGAAATCGAGATCGCCGAAGAAATCTGCCGCCTGCTACCGTCGATCGAACAGGTGCGCCTGGTCTCGTCCGGTACCGAGGCGACCATGAGCGCCCTGCGCCTGGCGCGCGGCGCCACCGGGCGCGACAAGATCGTCAAGTTCGAAGGCTGCTACCACGGCCACGCCGACTCGCTGCTGGTCAAGGCCGGCAGCGGCCTGCTGACCTTCGGCAATCCGACCTCGGCCGGCGTGCCGGAAGACTTCGTCAAGCACACCCTGGTGCTCGACTACAACAACGTCGCCCAGCTGGAAGACGCGTTCGCCTCGATGGGCGACACCATCGCCTGCGTGATCGTCGAGCCGGTGGCCGGCAACATGAACCTGATCCGCGCCACCCCGGAATTCCTAGAGCGCATGCGCGCGCTGTGCACCGAACACGGCGCGGTGCTGATCTTCGACGAAGTGATGTGCGGCTTCCGCGTGGGCCTGCAGGGCGCCCAGGGCATGTACGGCATCACGCCCGACCTGACCGCGCTGGGCAAGGTCATTGGCGGCGGCATGCCGGTGGCGGCGTTCGGCGGCCGTCATGAATTGATGCAGAAGATGGCGCCGATCGGTCCGGTGTACCAGGCCGGCACGCTGTCGGGCAATCCGGTGGCGGTAGCGGCCGGCATGACGACCCTCAAGCTGATCCAGGAAGAAGGATTCTACGAGCGGCTGACGGCGACCGCCAACCGGCTGGTGACGGGCCTGACGGCCGCGGCCCAGGAAGCCGGCATCGACTTCTGCGGCGACTCGGTGGGTGGCATGTTCGGCATGTACTTCTCGAAGGATGTGCCGGGCAGCTACAGCGAGATGATGGCGGGCGACAAGGAGCGTTTCAACCGCTTCTTCCACGGCATGCTGGAAGAAGGCGTGTATTTCGCGCCAGCCATGTTCGAGGCGGGGTTCGTGTCGATCCAGCATGACGATGCCGTGATCGACGAGACGATCGAGGCGGCGCGGCGGGTGTTCAAGCGGATTTGAGCGGCACGACACACGGCTTCCATCGCCAGCCTCAAGACCGTCATCCCCGCGCAGGCGGGGATCCAGGTTCGCAGCGTAGTCACTACGTTCGACGTCAGTGGTCACGCAAGCAACCTGGATTCCCGCCTTCGCGGGAATGACGATCTTGGGGACAACACGAAAAATGACTGCGTGACGGCGCAACGCCCTACTTCAACCAGCCACGCTTCCGGAAATACCACAGCGGCGCCACGCCGCAGGCGATCATCAGCGCGATCGCGAACGGGTAGCCGAAGCGCCAGTCCAGCTCGGGCAGTATCTTGAAGTTCATCCCGTAGACGCTGGCGATCAGCGTCGGCGGCAGGAAGGCGACCGAGGCCACCGAGAACATCTTGATGATCTTGTTCTGGTTGATGTTGATGAAGCCGACCGTGGCATCCATCAGGAAGTTCACCTTGTCGAACAGGAAGGACGTATGGCCGTCCAGCGACTCGATGTCGCGCAAGATCTGGCGCGCTTCCTCGAACTGGTCCGAATTCAACAAGCGTCCGCGCATCAGGAAACTCACCGCGCGCCGCGTGTCCATCATGTTGCGGCGAATCCGCCCGTTCAAGTCTTCCTCGTGCGCGATCGCATTCAGCGCGGCGGCCGCGTCCTGGTCGGTGAATTCCTTCTGCAGCACGCGGGTCGAGACTTCTTCCAGGCTTTCGTAGATGCCTTCCAGCGCGTCGGCCGAGTACTCGGCATCGGTCGCGTACAGGTCGAGCAGCACGTCCATGTAGTCTTCGATCGAGCCGGGCCGCGACCGGGCGCGCATGCGCACCAGGCGAAACACCGGCAAGTCTTCGTTGTGCACCGAAAACAGGATTTTGCCCGACAGGATGAACGCCACCGTCACCACCTGCGCCGGGCCATCCTCTTCTTCGAGCAGGAAGTCGGTGCGCAGGTGCAGGTCGCCGTTCTCGGCTTCGTAGTAGCGCGCCGAGGCTTCGATGTCCTGCACCTCGTCCTCGCCCGGCAGCGTCACGCCGTACGTGCTCTTGACCAGGTTGCGCTCGTCTTCGTCCGGGTCGGTCAGGTCGACCCAGACCGGGGCGACGTTCTCGAGATCCGCACGGGATTCGATCGTGACCTGGTTCAGGCGACCGTTTTGAAGGACGAAGACATTGATCATGCGCGAAATCTCGTTATTGCTCAGCCGGGGTTGCAAAATTGACGCAAGTGTAACCGACCGGCCGCGCGAACGGCCAC
>Ga0265797_10000770_pt1 | contig 58516 bp, 46 predicted proteins | sample P2T30metagenome_FD_192433 | JGI IMG/M metagenome (GOLD analysis project Ga0265797, IMG submission 192433) | Plant litter microbial communities from East Loma Ridge, Irvine, California - P2 T30 | ecosystem: Environmental > Terrestrial > Plant litter > Unclassified | place: USA: California... | reverse complement strand
AGCCTTATGCTTAACTTAAGTGACTAACTTAGAGTCATTGTTCATAACGCATCTTGTTCAGTGTGCTACTCAAACCAGTCTTCCTTACCCTGATGTAATGGGGTGTACTCGGGATGGGAGACAAACAAGGTACTAAGGGTTTCAGGGTAAGGAAGACTGGTCTGAGTAGCACACTGAACAAGATGCGTTATAAACAATGACTCCAAGTTAGTTACTTAAGTTGAGCATAAGGCTCCTATGAAAGATGGAAACTCCACTGTCCTATATACTAAGGAGACTCGTATGGTATGCACAACATGTGCAATACTAAAGAGATGTGCAAGGCTCGCGAGTCTCGCTCTTCTCGTCCTTGTCGCGCATGCATCACGTGACCCGTGTATGCGCGACGTCTAGGGAGCGCCAAGGCCAGAGGCCCTTCGCGCATGTGAAGCGAGTGACCCTGCAGGTCATTACACCTGAGACCCTTTGTACCTCGTTTGTCTCCTACCCCGAGTACACCCCATTACACTTCTAAAGTTAGAACGCTCTCTTAATTATAGTATAGGTACTATTCTACCTAATACTAGTATCTCTCTTTAGGTGTAAGGTACGCTTAAGATCGCTAATCTTAACCTTCTATAATACTTCGAACTCGTAGAGCTAGTAGTCGTTCTATATAATATAAGTAACAAGATTATAAAGATAGCTAATTACTCCTTACTAGCGCTAGAGCGTAAAGGTATTATAATCGCTTACTCTTTAAAGATCCTTTTAGAAAGTAGTTAACATTATTCTAAAGAGTATTACCTTTACTATAAGATTAATAATATAGCTAAGGTACTAGAGTTGTATTTGTAGTATTATAGCTAAGTCGAGCTCCTTAAGTACTATATTATTATTTATAGTATTATCTATCTAATAGGTACTTACCTTTACTATAGTTAAGCTAAAGGTCGCTATTATACTATAAAGGATATCTATAATATTAGTACTAGTATAGCTATTAAGTAGATAGAGTCCTAAGAGAGCTATCTTAAGGTTATACTCCTAGTCGAGCTAGTACTCTACTACTCTAAGAAGTGATAATTTATTAGAAGTAGACTAGCTATTAAGTAATAAGACGACCTTACTTCTACTATTATTAATAGACTCCTATATATCATTTAGACGCTCTTTATAGGTTGTTATAAGCTACGTATAGATAGTATTATAGCTTAGTAAGAGGTCTCTTATAGATAGGCTACTATGTAGTATAATCTCATATAAAGTCAGATTAGTTACTACTTTAAAGCTAATATTGTTAGTAATAATCTAGTTAACAAAGGACGTCTACTAATACTCTATATATAAGAGATACTCTTTAGTAAGATAGGAGTCTATTATAGAAGTAGAGGTTATAGGTCCTTAGCCTAGTAGATAGATAAGATACTATGTTTATAAATAGATACTATAACTAGTAGTTAAAGTATTTAGTATAGGCTTCCTACTACTATTAGTATAGTACTACCTATAGAGCTAATATCTTATCTATATACTCTTTTTGTTCTTCTTTTTAAGCTCTATACTATATAGATAGATCTATAAGATCTTACTATTATGTATTAATTGTAAGGTGTATAGCTAGAGCTTAAAGCCCTCTAGCTCTAAGAAATTAATATTAAAGTAGTATTACTAAGATACTAGTATTTTTCCTATTCTACTATAAGATATACTACTTACTAACTCTAAGAGTAATATAGATGACTCCTATAAGGGAGATTATAAAGGAGACTACTATAGTAGTAGTATTAGTATGTTCCTTAGTAGTAACTCTTAAGGTGTTAGCTAGCTAAATAGTAGTTTAGACTACCTATGCTTTATAGTAGATAAATAAGAAGGTTATAACCTTATAATTAATTCCCTATCTTTAGAGAATCTTTAGCTATATGTTTGCTTATTTGTATATAATTATGAGCCTATTTTAGTAATATAGTAGTAGTATTTTAAATTATAGTAGTTAGTAGGGAGCTAGCTACATATATCTAAGAGATATGCATTAGAGTTAGAGAGGAATTTTAAAAATCTAAGATCATATAACACTATGTATATTCAAAACTGTAGGCGTATATTTAAGTAACTCTAACCCTTAATAACAAATTTAAGACTTAGGGTAAATATATTCCTCTACTCTACTACAACATAAATTTACTTATCATACTATCAACTATTAATCAACTGACTATAGTTAGTTGGTTACTTTTGATATTTGGTTAACTTGTCTTATAGTTAGCAAATAGTTGGTTAAAGAGCTTTTGCTTCAACCATGCTATCAACCACTAAAAAAATGGTTGGTTGATGACAGGGCTGCATTGCGCGCCATTCACATGAAGGAAACGGTGACTGAAACCTGGACAAAAAGTGAATCAGAGATTCACTGAATCTCAGAACCCGTCAACTGGATCAATCGTAACAAAGCCGCCACATATCGCTACATGAAGTCTTGAAAAATACTCTCCGAAGCATTGAACCCAAACAAAATATCATCCATCCCATCAAACGCAAAGTCACCAAAATACTCCGCGCCCGGCTCAACAGGGTATTGATCCCCGCCAACATCAGAAGGCACCATCAGAGTGTTCAACGGCTGACCGCTCTGTGGATCATACTGCGCCGGAGTCCCTCGGGCATGAGATTGCGGCGTCGGCATGACATTGCCGCTGATCTGCTCGGAGGCTTGTCTCTTAGACTGTTGCGCTGAGCTGCTACCAGAAGCGGCCGCCATTTGTGCATCGCGGTGACGGTCGGATCTTGCGCCGCTATGGGAGAGAGGCCGTTCCATGTTGACGTTCATGGCCTTCATCAGTGCTTCGATGACGACGCTCGCCTTGCGCACTGCTGGGTTGGTCTTTGAGTTTAGGTCAAGAACTGTCAGGCATACAGCGAGCGACTCGTGTGCTGTTGAACCTGGCGGGTTTGAACTGGCGAGCCGTACGTGAATTGTTGCTGCCACATAGGTAGCGTACGATATGAGGTAGGGGGCTTGTCGGACGCTGAAGGAGACATCGTAAAGTCGCACAAGCTGTACGATATTTGCCGCTTCAGTGGTGCAGACCTCAATGCAAGCGTGTGTGGTTTGAGAGTCGCGTACGTTCGGATCGCTGTCTAGCACAAAGGGTCGATGTAGCAGGATACGCAGCACGTGCCAGATTGCTCTGTGTTACCAGTCAGTAGGGCGCACAGCTTGACATATGACCACACTTACCTCAGCGATAACGCGTGTGGAGGCGGCACTGCGGTTTCTGGTCCGCACGCTAGCGCATTCTTCAGGTGTGTGGGCAGGTCAGCTTTCCAGTCGAGCAACGCTTTGTCCAGCCTTTCGAGGTCTTTCGTTTGATGTTGCAACGATCGTGACTTTCGCCGCTCTCCGTACATCGTATTGACTACTTGGTTCAAGATGATACTCAGCTTACAGAGCTCGGCGAATGTCGATACATTGTAGCATGGAGAGCCATTGTGGTCCGATGGAGAGGCATAAGCGAAGGGTTGCCAGTGCTCCAGCTCTTCATATTCGTCGAGGAACTTGATCGGAACATGACAGTCTTCTTCCTGCAAGACGGCCGTGCGACCTTGGTACAGTGACTGAATCTTGTCGATGACTATGTTATGAAGTCAGCAGTGGCCATGAGAGTCAGCACCGTCGGGCGTTCGGTAGCGGTAAGGTGACGCCACACAACCAAGCATGATCTTTCCTTGTGCACTTACCAAAAGCAGCCCAGAAAACCCGCCGGCGAATCTCGATATCCTCATCGGTCAAATGTCGAAGGTTGCTCCGCGAGGTCACATCAACATGGAGTCCAAGGTCTATGATCATCCGGAAAGCATTGCCGGCATATATCCATGCGGCACTGGGCTCATCACCCAAAGCAAAAAGCGTGTTGCACATAAGCAGCAAAGCTTGTATAGTCGTGATATTGCTGTAATCGAGCGCCCGACCAAGCAAATCACGCACACGGTCCCTGAACTGCCACCCAGCAGTGCGGACATCAGTCGACACTTTGCGAAGCTCAAGCCGAGGACTGAACTTCGCTGCTCCGAAATAGATGGCGTTCAGTAAGATGCGTGAGAAGTACGGGCCACCGGATGCCATGTCTCGCATGAATGCCGGACGGTATGTTACCATGAAAGCATGGTGTTGTCGGTTCCAGTGGAGGTCGAGCAAATGCCATGCGAGTTCCGGATCGACACCATCGAAGTCGAAGTTGGCGTTGAGCTTTTCCATCTGACCTGTGCAGCAGGTCCGCTGTCAGCGAAGAATACTCATGGTTGATCCTACAAAGCAAGACACAACTCACGTTGACGAGCCGCCGCCGCAAACAGCAAATTCGGCATCAGCGCCTCCCGCTCAGCCGTGAACCACCTGTGATTCCGCCTCTCATGCACAGCACCATCATGACTAGCACTCGTAGGCCCATGATACGTCGACGAAGGCCCGCCCGGGGTCGAAGGTCCAGTCGTAGGCGTCCACGAGCCTTGCAGCGCAGCCGTATACCGACTCGACGAGCCTTGGTTAGATCGTTGCACGCTCGAAGCCGCAGCGCTGTTATCCTGCGGTGCTGGCGCAGGAGTGCTGAAAGCCGCGGTATCACTCTTCTCAACCGGTGGCGGTGACGCTGATGTTGAGCCCTTGAGCTGGCGGAGTTCTTCCTCGAGCCGCTCGACACGGGCGTGGGTTGGTCTGTGTAGTAAGCCGGGTCAGGCGCAAGGTCCGTGATGACGGGGTAAGACAGGTCGACGGCAAACAGTGAGCTTACCTTTGGCGTTTGACGAGCTCCTCATAGACGCAGTGCTTCTGGTAGGTTGTGCAGTATTGACATCGTGGTCTGTCACCCGTACACTTTACCTACAACACATTGTCAGTCTCCACACGGCTGATGTCGGACACTGGACGGCTTCTGCCTACTTTTCGTCGCCTGCAATTGACGCACGCATTAGAGACTCGAGGGCCGCGTCTGATACCGGGACGTTGAGGAGATGTGATCTCCGTTGGCTCGTGAGTCGTCGCAGTACTCATTATCGCTGTATTGAGTTGTGGTGGTGTTGGTTGGTGGTGTTCGGGAGAGAGCAGTCCGCGCGGAAGAAAGGAGTCCGCTTCACGTTCGCTGGCCGAGTCTAAGCGCGCGTGCTTGACTGTGCCCAAAAGTGGTGAGAATGCGGCAGGCACTTCTCACATGTCTCGGGACTGCAGGGCGTGCTGATACGCTGTTGAGACGTCCAATGCACACCATTCCACGTGCGAGACGGACCATCTATAGGCTTGATAGCACGTATCTGATCATGAGGTGATGCTTCTGGTCTGATGTGGGGGTCGTGAGATAATGACAGGGAGTCTCAGGTATTCTGAGAACAGCAAACACCGCACCCGGGTATTCGCGCGGCCTGTCACCTTCCGTACACTCACGATCGATCAACTGATGTATCAATGACAATAAGATATATATGCTGTACAAAGCCAAAGTCTGGCAAACATATAGATTGCGTACATTCTTTACTTGCGTTGACCTGTCGTACAAACTTTCGTTGAATGCAGCTTCCCTTGTTCCTCAAATTCGCTTAAGCCTGTCTTCCACCATGCATATGCACAACTCGCTTCACAGCGATCGCTTAGCCGAAAGAAGAACATCTCTCGACAAGCATCTAATTTCCAGCACCATAGCCCCGGTACTGGGTCTCGTCTCAGGAGCTCTCGCCGGCGGCGTCGAGGCCAGCGTCACATATCCCCTCGACTTCGCCAAAACCCAAGCACAACTACGCTTCAACCGCCGTTGGCGACACATCGATACCACGACGTTCATACGCCGGACTGTCGCCGCAGATGGCATCTCTGCATTGTACACAGGGCTCGGAAGCGCAGTGTACGGCTCTGCATTGAAAGTCGGGCTTCGCTACCTTGTCTTCGACGGTACCGTGCATGCTCTCAAAGATCACAATGGCAAGTCCGGCAATCTCGACTATGCAGTCGCCGGGATCACCGCAGGCGTAGTCGAGAGTATCGCGATCGCGACTCCAAGCGAGAGGATCAAGACCGCGATGATTGACGACTCCAACGGCGCGAAGCGTTTCAAATCCACGACTGACGCAGTCTATCAGATCTTCCGCGCCGAAGGGGTATCAGGGATCTACCGTGGTCTAGTCAGCACGACTTGCAAGTACGCCGGCACAGGAGCGGTCAAGATGGGCTCGTACTACTTCTTTGCGAAGCAGCATGCCAACGTGTTTGGGCATTCTTCAAGATCCGTGCAGGACACATTTATCTTGGGAGCCGCGGCGGGAGTGGTGACGGTTTGCGTGACGCAGCCGCTGGATGTTGTAAAGACGAGGAGGCAGAGTACGCAAGGAGATACTCTGTTGGTGGCGGCTCGGAATGTGCTGCACGGCCAGGGTGTTGCGGGCTTCTGGAGTGGAAGCATGTTTCGATTGGGCAGGATGTCGGTGTCTTCTGGCATCGTTATGAGTGTGCATGAGAAGGTGCTCGACCTTGTCCGAACAGATGCTAGATATTAGAGCGAAGAACATATAGATAGACACCAGATGATAGAATTTAGAAGATAGAGGACAAGACCAGACTGATAGATGCTTGTGAGCAATAATGACAACGGCCGTTTCTAACTTGCGTGAGTACATAATGCATCCAGAACTTGCTGATCCTCGTGACTTGCTGCAATTGCGACTGCTCGGTGTACAAAATACACTCCTAGTAGTGCCATACTCCAGGAACCAGCTTCTTCCACACACCCTCTCCATCGTATTTCTCGCTGATCTTCTTCAGCTCGTTAGTGGTGTTCACACCCAGCCTCTCTGCGGAGTAAGTCTCCTGCCATGGGCCTGCATAGTTGGGGTAAATCCATCCAGTCGACGGAAGCGCGCCAATGCGCGTGAATTCTTCCATCCAGGCATCGTGCAGATTGTGAATCTGCTGCTCCCAGTACTCGTCCTGGTCCTTGCCGTCCCAGTAAAGCTCCACATTGACAATGAGAAGAGCACCCTCGGCGTCCGAGAGCGGGAAGATGTTGCCGCTTGCTGCCGATGCGGCAAGGTGAGGGCGGGTCAATGGTTGGATTGTCATGATGACGGTGTCTCCGTAATTTGTGGACGAGCCGTCGGTGGTGTTTGTCGTTGCGCTGATGAAGGAGGAGTGGATGTACTCGATGACTTCCTCCGAAGCGCGTGTTGTGAGTACGAACTTGGTGCGACGCTGCTTGGGAAGATCGGGGCCAAGGAGCTCTTCGGCAGCCTGGCTCATGGGACCGGTGTGCAGCGCGTTGACGTTGTTGGGGATCGACGTCCAGTTGGCGAGAGCAGGGGCGGAGGCATCGTTATCAGTGTTGGTGAAAGAGGCGACATAGAGATGCTGGTTCTGACCTCTGTTCCAAACAAAGTTCATGATTGCCTGGGTCTTCTTCTCGTCCTCGGCGATGGCAAGGTTGTTGAGAGCAGGAATAAGCTTGTGAATCTGCCTCTGGTCGTAAATGATGACTCCGCCGTAGATGCCGGTGAACTCAAGCGTAGGCAACTTGATAGCAGTCACGATGCCAAACGCACCCAGAGAGCCCTTGAGAGCCCAGAAGAGATCCTCGTGCTGCGTGGCACTGGCATACAGCACGCGACCGTCCGGGGTGACAACCTCGAACTCGAGGACACTGTCGCAGACCCAACCTCTCTCAGCTGAGAACCAGGAAAAGCCACCACCAAGGATGTAGCCACCAACACCGACATCAGCCACGCGACCTCCAGGCGTAGTCAGGCCGTGAGGTTCAAGAGCCGTGTACACCTCGCGCCAGCGAGCACCAGGACCAACCCAAGCAGCGGTGTTGTTGTCCGTCAGTTTGACACCGTTGAGGCGGCTAAGATCGATGGTAACTCCACCTTCGATGTTAGAAGTGCCAGGGTTATAGGAGTGGCCACCAGCGTGGACTGCGAAGGAGGTCTCGCTTGCGACCAGGCGCCGCAGTGCCGCCCTCACATCATAAGGATCACTTGGTAGGTAGCGACATGCCGGTTGCATCTCCTTGTGCTGGTTGATGAAGTACGCTTTCTGGCGAATGCTGTATGCATCATCTTGAGGGTACAAGACATTAGCTGGAGCAATAGTCTCGAGAGACGCACACTGTGAATGTTGTTAGCTAGGGTTTTTCTCTTACTATATGTTAGACTTCGAGCTGGGTATTGTGACTTTTCACTACAGCTTGTCGGAGTACTGCACACTCAGCGCTACACTGGCATAAACTTACAACGTCTGATGCTGACAGAGATGTGCTCTCGCCCTCGCATGTCCCAAAGAGACAGCGGGCAGCTGCCAAAACCGCTTCAACACGCATCTCAAACGCTCACGCAAAAGTATTCAGCAAGCTGACCGACGAGAAAAACAGACGCTCAACAAATGTCTATCTCGAAACCACAGCAAAATTCGATTCGCGCAACATGGAGTTTTTAGTTAAGATAGCGAGCTGAAGGAAGGCTGAGAAGCTAGCGATTAGCCCTAAGCCGAGACATTTCGTATCCATCGTACGAGAAGGTTTAACTCGGTTGTGATTGGTCAAATATGTGAGCTCCCCGGTCCAGGAAGATCCCGACGTCGTATCCGCTCCATCGGGTGTGAGGTTTCATGTATTCGATATTTAAGCGATGTAAGACGAAGGATTGCATGGTGGAAAGATCCACCGAACGAGCAAGCAATGGGGATTCACGAATGGCAAATATCCCGAGGTAATGGTATGGTTCATGCGCGAAAACATTGTTTTCCCTCTTGTGTTCGTTACTGTGTTTACTCGGTGTACATCCTCGTGTCTTGCGTATAGGAGAACGACCGACACCATCGCATTCGCATCTGCACACCAGCATCCCTCAATTCGCAAGGAATCCCCCATCAATCTGCAGCACCGAGCCAACCATCCAGTCATTCTCCACCACAAACGCCACCGCCCTCGCCACATCCTTCGGCGTGCCAAACTTCCCAGCAGGATACAATTTCTGGAAATCCATATTCTTCATCTCCTCGTGCTGCGGATCCGCACCATCCAGCGCTGCCAGCTGCGCGCCCATATCCTCAATGATGGCAGTCAGGATGATGCCTGGCGCGATCGCGTTGATGTAGATGTTCTTCTTCGCGTTCTCGAGCGCGGCCGAGCGTGTCATGCCGACGACTGCGTGCTTGGAAGCTGCGTATGCTGAGCCGTATGCACAGCCCTGGAGGCCGTAGATGGAAGCCAAGTTGACGATGTGCTGCTTGCCCGCCGGCTGCTCGGGGGTGTTGTTGTGCTGGGTTGCGAGCATGAGTTTGACTTGCTCCTGCATGCTGAGGTAGAAACCGGTGATGTTGACGGCGAAAATCTCGTCCACCTGCTTTTCGGGAGTTTCATGGATCCGAGTGAGTGGCCCCAAGACGCCGGCGGCATTGATGGCGATGTCTAGCCTCGAGTACTGCTGTTGGATCTGAGCATGCAGGTCTCGGACGGATTGGCGATCGGCAAGGTCCACAGGCATGAAAGAAGCATTACCGCCGGCAGAAGTGATTGCTGAGACCACTTCAGCACCTTTGTCGGCATTACGCCCAGCAACGATCACAGTGCAGTCCTTCTGGGCAAGGAGTTCTGCGGTGGCTCGGCCGAGACCACCGGTACCACCAATGACGAGGGCAATCTTGGACATGCTGATAAGTGGTAGTAAGTGATGATAAGGGAATTCGGTTGCATTGCTAATCTCCAAACCTCATTTTATACCACGCCAGAAATCAGGTGAGAAGTCGCTTTGCGGCTGAAAATACAGGGATGGATCTCAATCTTGACATACTTTATACAGTTCAATGGCGCGCTCGGAATCGCCGCGCCAGCTGAACATGCACACGTGGCCCTGTGAAGCAGATGATGAGCGTGATTTCAAAGCGGTGCAGAAGTGAGGTGAGCATGGAGTTCCAGAGGACCAGAATGCTCTCAGCATTGGCAACTTATCTTGTGTCACGGCGGTTCGGTAATCCACTTCCCGGACAGTATGTATACATATATCTGTACACAAACCAGGAATCAGATCCACAGCGACAAGTACCCACTGTCCACTGCCTACCGCAGTACAATGCATATACTTGTGATTCTGAGAGCGCAAGAGTTGTACTCTGTCTAAGTAAGCATACCTACATTCATGTTATATCTGCACCTGCACACTTGAAACAAGCGAATGCGAGTGCAGGTGCCCCCGATCCGCCACGGCTAAACAACAAGCTACAGTCAAACTACCAATATCCACGGACATTAGCCCAAGCGCTACAACCGCACAGCGGTAGCGCCGCAGGATCATGTTCAGCTCTTGGTATCTGCCATCTTGTGACACTTGGAAGCCAACCAAGCATTTACCAAGACCTTGTCACTATTCACGAATCAGAAACCAAAGCTACATGCCTTAAGCGGTGATCCAACTCCGAACACATGACTGTCGAAATCTCTCCCGCCACACCCCAAGATGCAGAAGACCTAGCCCGGCTCGTCATCTTAGGCAACGCCGACGACGCGATGTTCACTCTCGTCGTGTCGCCCGAGCGGAACGCCACGCCCGCGCAGAAGGCAGAGCAACTGCGCTGGCGCACTGAACGGAACCGATCGAATATGCAGCGAGCCGGGGCACACTGGTTCAAAGCCATCGACACAGCGACGGGCGAGAGTGTTGGCTTTGCAGGCGTTGTTGCGCCGCAGAGCGAGGAGAGTAAGTGGGATGGGAAATTGTCGGAGACGATGGATGAGAAGTGGTTTAAGATTTACATGGGAGCTGTAGGGGATAAGAAGGAGGCTTTGCTTGAGGGGAGAGAGGACGTTTGGTGTAAGTTTTGTGTTTCTTTGACGGTCCGTGACGTTCTCCTTCTAGTCGCTGACAGTTTGGAGACATGCCCGCCATGATCGTACATCCGGACTATCAACGCCGTGGCATCGGAAGTAGACTGCTCGCTGGAGTCTGCAATCTGACAGACAATGTTGATCAGGACATTTACCTGGAGGCAAGTCCTCGTGGAACGAAGCTTTATTTGAACGCTGGATTCGACAGGATTGCAGATATCGACCTGCTGGATGGAGCATACGTGCTGGGCTGCATGTTGCGCAAGGCCGGATCAAAGGCACAATAGAGATGGTCCGGTTGAAGCATGCCACGGACGTCTGTATGCTCTAGATAGGACTTGTAGCCATGATCTGAACCTCGCCATTGTAAAGAACAAGACGATCGAGCCAATGGTGAACAAACTGAGTTGCAATCTTCGTAACTTGGCTAAAAGTCAGTCGTCGTCCTGGTTCTCTGAGGAGTGATCCGGCTGGACGCAAGTTTAATGCAGGTAAATGGTATAGTAGATGCTAAGCACACTTCATTTGATCTCCAAAGTTGTACATCAACAAATTTGTAACCGAAATTCTCGTCCATGTTTCGATGGCGAGTCTGGCAACTTGACGTCTAGACCCGACGACACTGGCATTTCAGCCACTGTGACATCCGGGCGTGAACTCATGCTTGAGAGTGTTGGTTTCCTTCGCGATCATCCGCCCACCTTGCCAAACACCCACGAGAGCTCGTCTCGCATGCCTAAATCAAGGTGCTGGATCAACAAGACCACGCACCACCTCACTTGCTCTCCGGCGCACAGAAAGCCCTGAACTCTGCCCAAGCCTTCTCAAGATCATCGTTGACAATAATCTGATCGTGCACACCCGGAGTCTTCGAGTAAGCAATCTCGTTCTCAGCCTGCTTCAGACGCGCCAGAATCGCTTCCTCGCTGTCCGAAGCGCGGCCCCTCAGCCTCTGCTCGAGGACCTCGACCGAAGGCGGCTGCAAGAAGAGGAAGCGCGCGTTGAGATCCGTCTTCTTGACCTGCTTGACACCCTGTAGTTGTATCGTCAGCCAACATATCCCGCACATCCAAACCCTCCCTCTCTGCCCAACCCTCCACACCCAATCCAACCACCATCCCACTCAAAACTCACCTCCATCTCAATATCCAAAATACACGTCCTCCCCCTCTCCTTGACATCCCTCACCGCCTGCACGCTCGTCCCATAAAGATTGCTGCCAAACTGCGCATGCTCAATAAACCCATTAGCCTCGACGAGCTTTCCAAATTCCTCCCTCGTGACGAAATGGTACTCGCGGCCGTTCTCCTCGCCGGCGCGAGGCCCGCGGGTGGTGTGCGAGATGCTGAAGCCGTAGCGCTCGGGGTACTCGGCGAAGAGGCGCTTGAGGAGGGTGGACTTGCCGGCGCCGGAAGGGCCGGAGACGACGATGGGGCGGTTTTCTATGAAGGGAATAAGGTGGTTAGTGGGGGTGGGTTTGGGTGGGCGGTATGGATGGAGGGGTTTGAGGGGCATTTATTTATTTACGTACCAGCGGAAGACATTGTGGCTAGTTGGCGGATGGGGTTGAAGGAGGCGGGCGTGCGGAGGATGTTAGTGGAGGAGTGTATGAAGGCGTTCGTCAAGCAATGAAGCTGACGAGCGGTCGCGTGCATTTATTGACTCGAGAGGTAACCAATTCCCATGTCGACGTGGGCTCGCGCGTGTCTAGATCTCGACTTGGGCTGGCTGTGTGGAGCGACGCCGATGACTTGCCGAGTGCCTTTGTCTAGCGTCGGCAGTGATCAGGTACAGTACATTATTGAATACAAGTATAGAAGGATACATGTTTCAAAAAGAATACATCGCCTGAATATTTACACAGTATATACAACTACACGATTGTGGCATGATTTACAAAGGCGTCAAAATGTACAAGTCATCATCAGAGAGATATCACAGATCCCTCCTCTGCAGCTCCTCCAGCAGCGTCTCGATCTGCACCGTCTCTTCTCTGCCGCACTCCTTCCAGCGAGTCGCAATCTCCTTCCAGACCTCCATTGTCCGCTGCATACCAACACACTTGTAGAACGCGCGAAGAACAGTCACAGCTATGCCGAGCGTGAAATAAGGAGGTCTGTCCTCTTCTGAAAGAAGATCCGGACCTTGGTCGTCTTCTTCCATTTCCAGCAGACCGTCTGGGCCGGCGAATGCTTCTGCGTCATCCAGAGGAGGTGGGGCGTCAAGATCTGGCATTTGGATCGAGTCGTGGCCAGACGACAACCACTGGCCAGCATTGGGTGCGGATGATGCCTCGAGGAACTCACGCCAATAAAATTCGAGGACGCTAGGCTTCCACGCGGAGTGAACATAGCCACCATGGATGACAAAGGCTGAAAAAATGTTGAGGTAGACGCTGCCATGGATATGGAATCCGCGTTCATTGTTTTCCTCGAGAAGTTCCCGCACACGATCGAGATCACCGGAAACACGCGTGTTGTAGCGCAGAAGAAGTCGGTACGTTCTGGCGTCCGGAGCGATAGGGGTTGCTTCTTGAATTTGCTCCCTTTTATCATCACTTGAGTACTGCGCCCCAAAGAAAGACTTTTCGTGCTCTTTGCGCTCGGCTCGTAGGCGCTGTCCAGTAGAACTCAGCAATTTGGCCAGTCTTCGCCGTTCCCTCCAGTCCTCGGGAGACTGTGAGCCAAACTTGCTTTCGTGTAGAGCTTTCATCTTCCGGAAAACGTGGTCTGCGGCTTCTGGCTCGCCTGCCCGGATGAGAGACAGAACAACGCAATTCATCACCGATGTATCGATGATCTCTCCGGCATTGACCATGTCGTTGAACGCTTTGCGCACAGCATCGCCATCTCCTTTCGATCCTGCGTAGTAGACCATGCTGACGCGAAAGTATCTATCCAGTTCCATGTTGCGCGACACAAGTTCATTGTAGATTGTATCGGCCAGCGCAAAGCGACCAGCCTTGACCGCAACGTAAAACAGAATGTTGAATGTGACGTTATTCGCTTTCACACCGGACTCTTCCATCTTCAGCCACAGCTCAATCGCGTCTTTGACTTCGTTGTCGGTACCATTCCTGACTGCGCGACCAGCGAAATGCATCGCTGTGCTCCATTCGATTACTGTGAGCGGTATTTGCTCGCCTATGCAGTCTTCAAGCAAGATGAAGTAGCGTCGCCTCGTCTTGACATCGGAGTGAGCGTGTTCCACCCATGCCAAGTGTCTAAACAATGCTCTGATCATGTAGTCGCTCATATATCGCAAGCGCGGCCTGGGCAGAATGGTGTAAAACTTCCATAGTCTGTCGCGTGAGGCCCTGCCCTGGGGTTTTTGTAATATTTTCAGGAGTCTCTCCAGGCGGGATGCGTGGATCTCGTCCTCGGGCTCCAGTACAACTCGCTCAGTGTAAGGTGGTTTGGATTCCTGTTCGGGTGATACGACCAAGCGAGGCGCCAAAGGGTTGTGTTGTTTCCGCTTTCTGCTGTTGCTGCTCGGAGGTTGCATGCCAAAAGCTGGCTTGTCCCACATGTCTGACGGTAGTCCATACATGTTGACCATATCCTTGTATTCATCTTTTGTGATTTCCGGTACCGGCATAGGATCCGGGTCCTCCTGTGCTGCGACCAATGCTGCTTCACGGTCCTTGAGGCTTGTTGACAGGAATCGCCTGCCGCCATTGGCGTTCATCCCCTGATCCTTGGTCTGCCTCCATCCCCTCGCGCCTTGTTGCCACCGACCCGACTCTTCTGCCTTGCGTTGTCGGCATTGGCCCGCCGTGACCAGCGACCGTATGAAAACATCTTCCAATCCAGGTGCATGCTTCCGCCTGGTATGGATAGCATCGAATCCTGGCCTCCTAGCGGTCCTTCTTGATGTTTCCCCACCGTCTCCAGAGGCGATGAGTTGAGGCAGGTCGTGGGCGATGCGAGAGCAGGCATTTAGTGACTTCGAGGGGACAGAGGATTGCCGTCTCGAGAGAGTACCGAGTATGGACATGAAGCGCCGGACATTGTGCCAGATCAGCTCAGATGCATAGCATGGTACGGGCCCAAGTTCCTCCCAGTGTTAGTCGCGTGTGCTTATGGTATTTCTTTAAGCGATGATTTAATTGCTGTATGGCGTCCTTCTACCAGATGGAAAGTCGTGCCAAGCTTGCTGCATTCGCTCCTCCGCGGTCAAACCCCCGAGAATTGGTTGTCGATGAGCAGCCAGCCAGCCAGTCGGGCAATCATTGACACGCTAAGAGAGCTCGGAGACAGAGGCAGATTGGGAAAAGGTGTACAGGCGATTCTACCACCGGGACTACATACACCACATTGCAACAAGCGCACGCAAAAGCGCATCCTACAGCCTCTCCCGACAGCGCCCTCGCATCGCCATCCACCATGGGCCGCTACAACCTTTCCGCGCAGCGTGTGCACAAGTATGCAACCCAACTCCTGGAGTCAAAGACATTGGCCACACCACCTCCATGGTACAGCACAGTCGGCGAGATCCCGCCTTCAGCCCGCCTCGTCCGCCCGGTCCTCCAGCGCCCTCAGAAAGCCGGCAAGAAATCCTCCAAACTCTTCAGCCCAGTCAAAGTCACCTACGAGGAGGACAGGCTCCGATGGGAATACTTCAACGACCACCCTTGGGAGCTGGCGAGGCCCCGAGTGATTCTCGAGAACGACGGCAAGGACTATCAGAAGTGGGACTGGAGCCACGCGCTATGCAGGCCCGAGGAGCGCGATGTGGGTTTGAGGAAGGTGCAGGAGTGGGATGCGAAGCAAGAGACTCAGGCAAACAGGCCGTTGAACGGTGAATCCGTCGTGCAAAGACAGAGCTGGTTGATGAGGAAGGGCGGCTTGACCGAAGCCGCCGCATACGACAAGGCGAGAAAGGAGCTGTACAAGACACGACACGCGCGCGAAATCGAGAGCCGCATCGCAAAAGAGGAGGCCAGAGCATACGGCGCATTCTTCGGCAAGAGTGCCTTGGAGGTTGGAATGGATCTCGAGGACGCGCAGTACGCCAACTGGGTCGAGTGGGCCAAGAAGGAGAACCAGATGCGTCTAGCGCAAGAGTCCAACGCATACACAGGAGACGAGGCTGAGAATGCGGCTGCGGAGACTGGACAGGAAGAAGTGGACGAGGTCTCAGACCAGGTGCCTGCGAGTAGAGCTGGGCAGACGGCCATGGGAGGCGCAGCGATCCACCCTTGATTGTACTATACTATTATACCTTTGGCTGTTCGAATACATTTTACCAGAGTAGCAGCGTCAATGTACAACAAAACATCTTCTATCTTCTATCATGATTGAAATCATTATCCAAGTGACAGCACCTGCCTCTTTTATTGAGCCGGCCCGTGCTCAAGCGCGACTGCCTTGACTTTCAATCAATGAACCTGACCGTTCTCCACTCGCGCACCAGACATGATATGAACATCAAACCCACGTAGCACTATTCAATCTGTATAGGAAAGTGACGTGCGATGATGCGACTCGCACCAGTTCCCGATAATCAACACTTTTCGCATGCCGAGCGGTGACAGTGCTGTATTTGTCTTTTCTGAGAAAGTCACCACCACAACCATCCACCATGCCAGGAATGATGGGTAAAAAGATGGGCCAGAAGGTAGACCTTGACTTTACTCTACGCAAAGTCTTTGGGAAAGAGACCTTCAGGTATGGATCTCGCACTCGATCTTTCACATGCACTCAACTGACATTTCCTAGGCCCGTGCAAAGAGAAGTCATCACAGCAGCGCTCGACGGCAACGATGTCTTTCTCCAAGCTGCTACGAGTTTCGGCAAAAGCTTGTGCTTTCAGTTGCCTGCTGTCGTCGACTACGGAATCACCATTGTGATCTCACCACTCCTCGCTTTGATGAACAATCAGATCGCCTCATTACGTACAGCAGGCATCAACGTCGCCACAATCAACAGCACGACACCTCAAGGTCTCAAGCTTGCCATCTTCGAGGACCTCCGAAGTGGTCATCCTCATACACGTTTGCTCTACGTGACTCCTGAGTTCTGCCAGCTGGACCACTTCAGGAAGCTCCTTCGCCTCGTCTACGAGCAAAAGGAGCTTGCCAGGATTGCCGTCGACGAGGCACACTGTATCTCAGAATGGGGTCACGACTTTCGACCGAGCTTCAAAGAGCTCAACTTCTTCAAGAAAGAATTCCCCGACGTCCCCATGATCTGCTGCACTGCGACTGCGACTAGCAATGTGCGCGACGATGTCATCAACATTCTCGGACTTGACCGCGCCAAACTCAAGTCTTTTACGATGACCACCAGCCGACCGAATCTCCATTATGAGATCCGCTTCACATCTCATGAGGAGGACCGCTATGATGATTTCCTTGCCTGGCTCAGAAGTACACATGCACGAAGAGCCAACAATGCCGCGAGGTCGCAAGAACTCACTCAGCGCAACGAACGTGCCACCAACGTCCCAGGAATCATCTACACGCTCACTCGCAGAGACACTGAAGAGATTGCTGGACGACTCAGGAATGATGGCATCGGCGCAAAACCTTACCATGCAGGACTGACGACTGAGCAAAAAGACGACCACCTACACGGCTGGGTGGCGAACAAAGACGGCTACGATATCATTGTGGCGACTACTGCGTTCGGCATGGGTATCGACAAGGACAACGTCCGCTTCGTCGCACACTGGCAGATCCCCAAATCCTTCGAAGGGTACTACCAAGAAGCAGGCCGAGCAGGCCGAGACGGCAAAGCATCCATCTGCATGCTCTACTACAGCCGCGAAGACCGCGATCGAAACGCCATGATGATGCAGAACGAGATCGCGAAAAACGCAAACTCAAAGAGCAGCGCCGCAGCTAGGAGCAGGCACGCCATGCACAATCGTGGCAAGAGTTTGCAGGCACTGATCGGCTACTGCGAGAACACAAAGGCGTGTCGGCATAAGCTTATAGCTAAGTACTTTGGCGACCAGTCCGAGACGCCGTGTCAGTGGGCTTGCGACTGGCATAAGGACCCACAGATTGTCGCGAGGAGCAAGGAGAAGGGCCTTGCGAGTGAGGAATGGTGTTCCACGCAACGAGAGACCGGAGCATACGGCTATGATGAATATGATTGATGAGTGGCTATGAGGGGGTGTTCGTTGCAGCCCTCTCCGCTACGAAGGTAGTATCTGAGAATGCATGCTCGACAGTCCCTGCCACGATCAGTAAGAACTTCTTTTGACAAATACATAACCTTAGTTCTACGAAGGCGAGTGCGACAAATAAGGTTCCTAACAGATCAACAGCCAGCAAGCATGCAAGACACGCTCAAGACCATTGATTACAGCCCTCTCCAGCCACTTCATCTCATCAACGCCTGTCCGCACTGCCACCCTCAGCCCGCACGAATTGATCCAGCCATCGCAATCCCACAATCTTCTCCCTCGCCACATCGACACTTGCCCAAATGCTGTAATGCACTTCCTGAGGAGCGCTTGAAAGGCCGTCCGAGTACACGAAATGTCCGAAAGCTGCAACATCCTCGCCGCAAGCGAAGATACTGTCGATTTCGATGTCACAGCGCGAGCAGACGGACAGTAGGTCTTCGAGATCTCCCTTGGCGGCTCGGGGAACCTCTCCCTTCTTGTCTTCATTGCGGATCATTCCACTGTGACACTCGACTTTGGCGTCTCCAGCAAAAAGTTCCTTTGCCGCGTGCAGCTCATGCATGCGATTGAGGATTTCCCGCACGATGTTGACTGGTTCCACACTGGTCAAACCCAGGCGAGACTTTTCGTAGCGTCCATGTTGTTGTTTGGAAGATGATGACCTGAAAGTGAAGGACTCCTCATGGTCGGGTGATGCAGCCAGAGAAGAGCACTCGGATCCCGAGAGAAGGTCTCCGGCGGTCTCGAGACTGCTCAGCATGACTTCTAGGGCAGGTGATTTCCTGCGCAGTTGCGGGTGGGAGGTATTGGCGAGCATTTTGGTGGGTTGGTTGGCTGGCTCTGCTGTCTTCTCTTTGGGTCTTTTCGAGTCTTTTCGAGTGGGGTATGGGCGATGCAAACGCTTTATGCCATCACTGGGCTTTTGGAGGCAGGTTGCCAGCGATTATATACAGCCACAGCACGTCTACATTCGTCCCGTACTTCCGCAGCGTACTCCTGCTTGAACAACTACAACAATGACACTGCGCCCACCTTCAACCATCCACATTTCCATCTCCCCACGATACGCGGATATCGCGCGTCCATGGAGGCGGAGGTCATGGCATTGTCTTGGCTGAGCAATACATAGCAGTGGAACGACTCGATGAGCAACTGCCATTGCTGCTGTCGCAACATCACATTTGGAACATCTGAGGTCAGACTGCTTTGCACAGCCCTGGCTTGGTGGTTTAATCGTACCATGCGAGATGCAGTGCCGCTAAGTTGTACGGCCGGTAGCGGCGTTAAGAAGGATGTATGTCCATGTAAGCACCGCTGCTTGAAAGCTTGGCCTGCACTGAGGACGATTCGGGCGAACGATGCGCCGCTGGACCATGCGGATGCGAATGCGAGCTGATATGGATGGGAATTGTTGTTCATGCTCAGTAGAGTCTGCCTCGCACTGAATTCAGCTGATGTTCTGTTGTGCGAAGACCATATTACTTTCTACTTCTAAGAGAAGTTGCGCAGCATCTGGGTGTGGTAGTATAATGTTTAAAAAAGCCATAATTGCATGCAAGTCCTCAGGTCATCTCTCATAATTTGTAAATGCCGCTCAAGCAGCGCCCGCAATAACGTTCATCACTCCGCCATCCACAGTAATAATCTGTCCGTTCACATACTCGTTCTTCGCCAGGTACAGAGCAGTCAAGCCCATCTCCTCCTCCCTACCGCCACGCATTGCAGGCACATGGCCCTTCTCCTGCACCTTCTCGGCTGGGAGCTCGCTCTTCTGGTTCTCGTCCGAGCTCTTGGCCGTCATCTCCGAAGGGAAGTAGCCGGGCGCGATCGAGTTGACGCGGATCCAAGCACGCTGGAACTCGGAGCTCATCAGCTTGGTGAGGTGGACTGTGGCGCCCTTGGCGGCGTTGTAGGCGAAGTGGCCTTGCGCGTGCTTCATTTGACCGCTCATGGAGGAGATGGTGATCACGCTGGCGCCGAATTTGGGCAAGGGACCATGGGGCTCGATGGCGGCTTGTAGGAGAGGGAGGAAAGCGACTGTGGTGAAGTAGACAGCTGTGACGTCTGTGCTGTATGTGCTGTTCCAGTCCTCGACGCTCTCGTTCTCCCAAAGCTTCTTCTTCAAGTCGCTGGCATCGTCGTGCTCGGGCTCGGCCTTCGGACCTGGGATGCCGGCGTTGCAGATGAGGAGGTTGATGTACTTCTCCTTGGTCTGGAGGTCCTTCACGAGAGCCTCAAGGTCCTCCTTCTTGGTGACATCGGTCGGGCCAATGGGGATGATCGATCCTGAGCCGTCGTGATCGGGGTCGTGTGACTTAGCGGCCTTCTCGAGAGCCTCTGTACGGCGACCAGTGATGTAGACCTTGGCACCGTTGGCAGCGAGAGCCTGAGAGCACATCAAACCGATGCCAGTGCCGCCGCCGGTGACGACGCAGACGAAGCCGGAGACATCGAGCAGCTTGGAAGCATTGAAGTGGTGAGTGGCGGCCATTGTTGTGTTGTGTGATGTGGTTCGAGTGGATTGTTTGGAAAGAAACGGGATTATACTGACTCGGAGGTTGTATTATAATAAAGCTTACAGTGAGAAGGAGCGATCGAAGCGATCTTTGCGAATGACGAGCGTGTTTGCTCAGTCCGTGGCGTTTGGTGGGACAGCAATGCATTGAGTTGACAGATTTACGCGGTGATGATGCGCGACGAATGACGTACACTGTATGCGCGATCACGTGGCAGTGGAGCATGCCTGGGACACTTCAAGCTGAGCACACGAACACACATACCCCAACAAGGATTGTTTTCCATCACAAAACACTACAGGCTTGGTGTCGACTCCTGCATAATGTCGTACTCGACGGCTTCTTTGTCCATGCCAATACCCATCCGGTCAAGGCGCGCTGTCTTGTAAATCCAGAAGCCGAGTCCAATCCCTATCTTTTTGAGCCTGTGCCACGCAGGACTACTGGACTGCCGGGTATCACCACGGTCTGCCGAAGCTTCTGCAACTCTCTCAACTCGTGGTCGCCGGACAGCCTCGTAGATCTGGAAGGCCTCCGTAAGCGATCTGTTCGAATCTTCAAGAACGCGCGAGAGGCAGAAGGCATCTTCCAGCGCCATGGACGTCCCTTGGCCGATATGCGGCTGCATCGCATGCGCCGCGTCGCCCATGAGAAGACTGCGTCTCGAGAACCATTTGCAGTTCGGGGGCATTTTGTGAATCGGGTAGAATTTCACCCTATCAGTGTTGCAGATGATATCTCGCAGTTTGCCATTCCAGTCTCCTGTCGCATCGCCCAGGATGTTCAGAAGTTTTGCTTTGAAGCCGTCGACTTCGTGCTTGCTGACTGCCTCCCATCCGTCTCGGCTGCCGCTCTCGGGGACCGGAACAGATCTGGAGAAGAACCAGTATAGATGATCCGCCGTTGCCGTATATGGCGACACCGCAACGAGCCCATGAGGGGTGATGGTTGCATGAAGGGCTGGATCAATTCCCATTTCTTGAATGGATACTGGGAGGAGGCCGAACATGTTTGCAATGCCCGAATACTCAGGCTTCGCATCAGGATCGATCAGCAGACTACGAACAGCAGAATGAATGCCATCGCAGCCGAGCAGAAGGTCGCCGCTATCGGAAGATCCATCGGAGAAAGTGACGGTGACATCTGTGTCAGTCTCGTGGACCCGCGTCAAGCTTTTGGAATAGTGGATTGCAATTCCGTGCTCCTGGACCGCTTCAAGGAGAACCTGGTGAAGGTCGTTGCGTAAGATCCGCACATATCCATGATCGGTCGCATTACGGGTGCCGTCCGTTCGATCCCATTCGGCAAGTACTTTGCCTTGCATTGAGTGGAGCTGGAGTCTTCCTGAAGAAAACCCGCGGGCTAGTATCGCATTCAAGAGGTCAAGTCGTTCGATGAGACGTAGACCATTCGGTGGCAGTTGAACGGCACCGCCCAGCGTTGTAGGCTCGGATCGGATTTCATAGACGACTGCCTCAATTCCCAATGCCTGCTTTAAACGCAGCGCAGTCACAAGGCCGGCAGGACCTGCGCCGATGATGAGTGCTTTCATGTTGACTCTTGTTTGGAGGAGCTTTTCGTGTGAGAGGTTTCTGTAGATGAAGGGAATTTGTATATGAGAACAGTGTGTTTCTGGCATGGATTGTCTTACATTCGTGCCATCTCATTTTTTAATACTCGTGGTGAGGTTTGCTACAATCGGGGTTCGGAGAAAACAATCTCGAGTTGAGTACAAACAACATAGGGCTCGTAAATCAGTTTATCACCGATACGGCCGTAGTCGAGATGTGTTTAGTATTCGATAGAGTAAGACGTCCAAAAAGAATGGGTTTCGTTGGCGTATCTGAGTAAAGCTTGATGAAATGTGAGGACCGGAATTCGTCTGAAATCCGACCCGGTATTTTGTGACTTGCGTCGTTACGTTTTTAATGCATTTGAAGCATAATCGTTTTATTCAGGGACTCCTTCGATCTTTACCAGATGTAAAATGGACATAGAGAGCGTGTACACGATTGATGCTGCCAGATATACCGCTGCAGATACCACAACATGATGTGGGTGTTTGCACGTTGAGCTTATACGATGCTCGCCGATTGTGAGGTGTCAGCTATCAGCGAATTGTATTCACGCGTTCAGCGCGCTCCTGCATAAGCGGTCATTGCTATATACCCTAGATTTGCATGCTGTTTAACTCCATTCCCAGTCAATCAGCGTGTCTGGCCCTACAGAATGAGGTCAGATCTAATGTTTTGACTGAATACTAACCTCAACCCTAACCCTGCTTGTCTTTCAGTGAGTATAACATCTACAGGACCTCAATGTATCTGCCTCCGTGAGCTATGATGTATCTTTGCATATGATCTCCCATCTCGAAGCATTGGATTCATTTGCATCGAGGTCTTATTTTGCAATCCATAAATTGCAGAAGGTATAGGCGAGATGAACGTGCATAAGCGAGCAAACAGATATCCGGAGAGTTGGCACGACATCCGGCTACACATGCAGGCCAAAGTATAATTAGATATCCATATCGAAGCATGTGAGCCCGTTACAGCCGAGGCAGACACGTTTTTCTTGACGATCACGCATCTTTAGACAAATCACGTACGACGGGTGACACGAGAACAATAAGTATGGTCTTTCCTTGGTACTAGGTGGAGCTTGAAAGGACAAATGTTTCAGCCGCACCCAATGACGGGCAGATTCAGCGGAGAATTCCACGTCTTCAGAGTTTCGAAAGCTGATCCTTCGGCCTCACCCTTTCCCCACCCACGCGACGCAACTTCAGGTGCTCAGACCCCCTTCTTGATGATCCTCAAGAATCCTTCTGGGCCCAATCTCAACACGTGCGCTTGCTTCTTCGCCACAGACATCCAGTGGTAATGCGTACGCTATACTATTAACATGGCGACCTTTTCTCGCTCTACCGACGATCAATAGCAGCACGAGTCAGCTGCCGAAGCATTGTTGGAGTGGCCGTGCAGATTCGCCACAGCTAGCACGCGGAGAAGATGAGCCAATGCAGTGCTGCATTGACGGTGACGAAATCTGCAAGTAAGACCAGAGCAAAAGTAAAGACTGGCTGTCGCACATGCAAGTAGGTGTACCTGGGGAAGACACCTCCACCCTCGGAACATTATGCTTACTGCAACAGGGCGAGAAAGGTCAAATGTGACGAGCGCTTTCCTGCTTGTAATCGCTGCGTCTCCACTGGCCGAGTCTGCGATGGCTATGGTATATGGGGCGGCGGAGGCAACAGCTACGCCGAGCGTTATGCGAAGTCAAACTCCCCACCTGAGGAATGCTCGTCCACTTCATCCGTCCCAATTGTGCACCAGATCTCGGCTCGTCCAGGACTAGCAAATGCCAGGGAACGCGCCTATCTGGACTGGTTCACCGGACAGACATCGACGAGACTTCCTGGTGTCTTCGGCTCGGGCTTCTGGGACACGCTTGTCCTGCAGGCTTCGGTCACCGAGCCTGCCATTTTGCACGCTGTGCTCGCACTGAGCTGTGCGCACAGAAGTACATCCATCGCTGGGATTCAGTCGCCGTCCCAATCAAATGCTCCTGACAAGCAAGAGCAATTCTGCTTGCGACAATACAGCTCTGCCATCTCGGGACTGAAGCCACACTTCATGAGCAGCAGCAAAGCATCGCTGAGAGTAGCACTCATAGCGTGTATTGTTTTCACTTCTCTGGAATTCGTCCGAGGCCACTATCAGACCGCGCAAGTCCATCTGCGCAATGGGTTACAGCTGCTTGGCCAACTGAAAGTCGTCTCGCCAGCGGCGCAGGGCACAGAACCTCTGAACTTGAGTAAGGATGAACAGTCAGTCGACGGCTGGCTCTCTGAGCAATTTCACAGGCTGATCCTACAATCTACACTATTTGGACAAAGACAACTTACGGCCCCGACTGGTAAAGCATACCGCAGCCTCGTTCAGCCTGTCAAATTCGTCTCGACAAGTCACGCGCGGAAGTGCCTCGATGGAATTATCAACGAAGCAACCACGCTGGCCGCACGTTATGATGCGGAACGAGGAGGATCGCTCCGACGCTTACCTAGTCCCGAGTTACTGGAGTACCAGGCAGCCATCCAGATAAGTCTTGCAGGATGGTACAGGGCTTACGAGGATTCCAGCTCGCCATCTGGACTCACGAAAGATATTGCCACAGTCATGGGGTTCAAGATCCTGCACAGCTACTACTTGATAGCAAGAATTATGCTCGCGACATGCCTTCGCTTGGATGGAGAGATGGCATACGACTACCACACTCAGGACTTTCGTGCCATCTTGCTCAACTCCTGGCAGCTTGGAGAGATCGTGTTCAATGATGCACCAGGCACCAAGTTCGCCCATGATCCAAGCATCCCACCTATAGTTGCTGACATGGGCTGGATCACACCATTGTACTTCACAGCCATCAAGTGTCGGGTGAAAAAAGTACGCTTAGAGGCAATACGCTTCTTAGCACACGGCGACTGCAAAGAAGGAATCTGGGACGCAGCGCTGGCATCGCAAGTTGGCAGGCAGGTCATGAAAATTGAAGAAGAGGGACCCGTGAAAGCATCGAGCAATTCTCCCCTGGTCAAGGTCAAAGCCGACAGCGAAGAGCCGCAACTCCCGCCCGATTGCCATAGAGTGTTTGATGTGGAAGTCATCCTCCCCGAAGGATCAAGCATCGGTCTGGGTGTGGTCTGTAAGAGGAGGAGGGAAGATGGCTCGATTGAGACTATCTCCCAACGTCGCGATACTCACTCGGATCAATGGTTCGAGGAGAAAGTGTGAGTATGCGACCACGACAAAAGTCAGGGCCAGGCCCTGGACACCGGACGATCACGATGCAACCACACTGCAACCTTGTTCAATTTCCGGAATTTCACAACAGAGCACAACCAATGTGCCATGATTCCACCAATATGTGGCCAAGTCCTCTCGCAGCGACCGATCGGAGCTGGAGGCACATCGAGACTGCCTGCACGACCTGATATTGAATACAGACAATCTGCCGAGATCCGCCAATCCTGCAAGGCTCACCGTCGGCAGATGATCCGGGAAGTGCCTGAGGAGTGAAGAGCATGCCACCGGTACATCTCAAGTCTGCCCAACTTTGGTTCTCCGACATTGACCGGGCAAATAACATCTCGGACGAAGGCTAAACGCAACACCATCAACCATCAATTGCCAAGTGAGGCCGATGCTGCAATCTAATCACCCACGTCGCCACTAACAAGGAGATTTTTCGATGCAGCAAAGGGATATACGAAGTATCCGAATCTTTTTCTTTTTTTCCATATAAAGGATACAAGAATCACTCGTATGGTCTCTTCTTATATTCAGCGTGTAGGATGTAGTGTTTATGTACATTATAACAAATCAATACCCAACTTAAGAAGCTACCATTCTCACAACAAAGCATTGCAACGATTAGCACATAGTGGATAGCAGACGTGGAAAGACAGTTTGATACGAAGGCGAGCAGCACTAGGCCCTCCCGATGCACGACAAGGAACCCACGATAATGCTTGAGCGTGCGCTACCCGAACTCGTGCTAAAAGCCTACACTTCTTACACGATCTGCACAAACACCCAAGCTTCTCTCACGCTCCACTGCAACTCTCACTCCAGCTTAGCAGACAAATGCAACTGCCTCGACGATGACCCAACATAAACCGTCTTCTCATACTCCGAGACAACCCAATCCTGCTTCTCCGTGCTCCAATTCGACACGTCCCTCCTCGCAAGATCGAAAGCCACCTCGGCAGTCTCGCCAGCCTTGATGTGCACGCGCTCAAAACCGCGCAAGATGACTTTGGGATCGTAAGGTCCGCCGAGCGAAAGGTACAGCTGCGGGACCTCGTCGCCGTCGACGTCACCCGTGTTAGTAACCTTGACTGTAACGGTGTAGAGGTCTTCCCAGAGGCCAGGGTTGCCGCCGTTGGGGCCTGAGGCGGGCGGGTACGTGAATTTGGAGCCATCGCGGGCGCCTTCGGGGATGAAGGAGTTGTCGCCGTAGCCGGGCGCGCCGTAAGACTCGTTCAGGCTGGTGCTGTTGAGCCACGGGTAGATATACAGCGGGATGCGGGTGATGTCCTCGGGGAAGGTGTGAGCTGAGGTGCGGTTGTCGATGGTGCCGTAGGTGGGTGCTGGGCCGGAGGAGCCGGAGTTTGGCTCGTAGGGAGCGGCGTCGAGTTTCTGTACGCTGATGTCGGAGTATTCGAATGTGGTGTAGCTGAGGCCGAAGCCGAATTCGTAGACTGGGGTGATGTTGCGGTGGTCGAAGGTGCGGTAGTCGACGAAGACGCCTTCTTGGAAGTTGTATTGCGGGACGTCTTGGTTGGGAGTGTATAGGACATCGGTACCGTAGTCGGAACGCTCCTTGCCGATGGTGAATGGAAGCTTTGCGCCGGGGTTGACGCGGCCGTAGAGAACGTCGGCAATGGCGTTTCCTGATTGTTCACCTATCGAGTGTTAGTATACGAATGGAATATGCGCGATCTTAATCCATCATACCTGGAAGACCAGCCCACAGGATGGCAGTGATGTTCTCGTTGTCCTTGTACTGATCAATTTCGACTGCGCCCACGGTGTGGAGGACAAGAACAGTGTTGTTGCAGCTTGCAGAGACGTTCGCAATCATGGCATCGGCGCCTTGCCAGAGAGTCAAGTTCTTGCGGTCACCAAAGTTGTTCTCGATATTGATGAAGCCCTCGCCGGAATCAGCGTTTGCGAACACTAGGCAAACACCACCAACCTCGGTCACACGCTTGGCGAGCACATCGATCTGTGCGAAAGCACTGTTGTTAGTGATCGATTGGTAGGAGCCGTAGCGAGAGGTGACTTCGTGCTGGAGGGCAGCATCGGGGCTGATGAGGTAAGGGAAGTCGGCTTGACCACTGCCCCAACCAACACCAAGAGTGCCGACATCGCAGCCGTGGTTCCTGCATCCGTTCGGTCCAAGAGGATTTGAGCCGGCATCTTCGCCAATGACTGCTGTCAGCTTCTCCTTGTTGGTAAGTGGGAGGGCGCCCTTGGTGTTCTTGAGCAGAACGGTCGAAGCAGCACCGATATGACGAATGAGCTCTCCATGCTTTTGGCGGACGTCGACATGCTTGTTGACAACGCCAGTGCCCCAGGTCGAGCCAACGTGGGCGTGTACAGCGCCGTTGGTGAAGGGAGTCCAAGACTGGAAGTTGGGCAGATCGATCGAGTCATCGGGGTCGACAAGGTACCAGCCAGCAAGGACACGCACGACCATGTCATCTAGGCGCCATTGAGGGACCGTGCCATTGAGCACAGCGATTGTAAGGTTGGGGCCGAAGTAGCTGTCACCGTCACCGAAGCGGATGTCGCCAGCCATGGTCATGTCCAGACCAGCGAGCACAGCAGGCACACCAGCAGCAGTTGCCTGCCAGTCTGACATGACGTAACCTCTGCGAAACATGATCAGTATCACCGTAGATCTTCTGAAGCTGATTTGTAGGGCGGGTGACATACTGGAAACCTAGTTCTTCCTTGAGGATGTGGTTCAATAGGTAGCTGTTCTGGCATGCTTGCGAGTTGTTCAGAAGGTTGTAGGAGCACATGAAGGATGCAACACCAGCCTTGACAGCATCGGCAAATGGCCTAGGAAAGTGAATCAGTAAAACTTCTATCAGCAAGGCCAAGAAAAGTGCCATACCAAGCATAGACCTCATGCATCGTCTGGTCATCAATGTTTGACGAGCCGGGCTCAGTGATATTGAAGCCGTAAGCAATAGCTTCAGGAGTTTGTCTGAAGTGCTCTTGTTCGTTTCCGACGAAGTGTTTGGCGCATGCCTGGACTCCAGTGCTCTGGATGCCGCGAATGGAGTCGGCGAAGAGTTTACCGGTGAGGTATGGGTCAGGGCTGAAGCCCTCCCAGTTGCGACCGCCTTCAGGAGACTGTTGCATCAACATGTCAGTATATGAGCTCAGCTTGATATTCAGAGTATTGGCGTGCCCTTCCGAGACCGCCTGCAACGGGACCAAGCTGAACAGTAACGCCCTTGTCACGGCTCTCGGTGCCCATTGCCTTGCCACGCTCGTATGCCAGACGCTTGTCCCAGGTTGCGCCCACGTTGATGCCGGCAGGGAAGACGGAGACAAGACTGCAATATGTCAGTAAAGAGGCCACTGCTACACACGTCCACTGCTGTGTTGACTCACTCAGTGTATCTCACGCCAACTGGGGAGTCTTGCAGACACTGGCCTCTAATGCCCAGACGAGGCACGCCACCAGTCTGGCCAACGCATTGCTCTTGCTGCCATCCGGAACCTGCTACTGTCAGCGGTTGTTGGCAGATTGGAAGACGCGTATGTCATACCTGTAGTCAGGTTGACCTTCTCTTCTAGTGTCAATTGCTTGACAACTTCAATGGCTTTCTTGTAGGCCGCTTCCCAGTCTCCGGCACCGCTACCCCAGGGACTGGGGTATCTCGGCGGCGAAGTCTGGTCAGACTGGGCTCCAGCGACGGCATTGGGGTTGGGAGAGACGCCCTCTGGGTAGGTGACGTCGGGAAACTGAGATAGTCAGCACATAGTCGGTGGAGTAAGGACTTGCCAACAGCGTGCCGGAGCTCCATTGTTTCCAAACTGTGCCAGCGCTCCACCGAGGAGACACGCAAGTGGGAGAAGCATGGCGATCACAATGCTCTCTTTGTCGATACGAGAATGGTTGCTTGCAAGATGCAATGCTCTCACTCACGGCACAGTTTGGTGAAGCAGATGTGGAATACTTAAGGCCGGCAGGTCTCTGCTGACCATGTTTCGTACCTGCGGATCGGCGACCGGCTCGGCGGTCGCTTGCTGAAAGAGGAGTGCATGTTGCGGTCAAAATCGCGCTCCACTATTCTCCATTCTCGCCAGTATAGTGCGAATTGGGTAATGGAGCAATATAAAAGACACGAGAATTGGATCCCATAATCCTTCTTGCCCGCATCGAACTGAACGTATGATGATGCTGACAACGAGCTACCTCAGCTGCAAGGTACGACGGCACCACACGATTTGGGAGAGGATACAGATGGCGTGCATGTCGCGTGGGTGTCTGTCAGCATTGTGTGAGGATGCCGGGGTCCCCCCGGGGTAGTGGATGTAACAGTGTTCCTGATCCCGGCCCTGCAATAATGTGATACGTCAGGTTCGGGTTGACATCCACCCTGATCCTGCACTTGGCGGTGGGCGGCCGATGGGCTGCCGCTGTACCTTTGAGGCTGGTGCTTCGACCGGAGGCTGGCTGCAAAGACACGGATAAATTGCATTTCAATGTGGCGGCATGTCGGTGCGTAGAGCCGGGCCAAGTCTGAACTTCACATCCGGTTTCGTACACTCGTGTTTCGCAAACCTATACCAGCTTTTGGAAGAGTATAACTAAATCAATACCAAGAATGTCTCGTGTTGAAAGGCGTGTTGGCGTGCAAGGTATCGTTTGGCGCAGTGTCATCTGATGCTGACATTCCTTCCACTATACATGCTCGCTCGCATATGCGCAGGTCCTTGGCTGCTCTGAGAAATTATAGGGTGGGGTGCATGATTTACTGGCATAACAAGTCTTTCAGCCATCTTGTCAGTCGACTTTGAGTTTCCAGTATAGCCTTGCATGACTTGTGCAGTCCAAGGTCTCTGCTGTTGTTTTAGTACGTTAAACGAGGCATTGCCCCGCCAGGCCAAAGAGCGGCATTTATCAGTCGGCAATGGCTCAAATTCGTCGTTGCCGACTTCCGAGAAAAAGCGGCCAGCTCGACACAACGTGCAGTTGTTTATGCACTGAGGCACATGTCAATAATGTTGCCGTGCGGGTCTTGCATGTGCTCGCCAGGACTTGCTATGCGCGGCCTTCTTTCGAGCTGTCCAAAGCGATTGGGTACGCATGAGAGCTTCGGTTGGACTGACTGCAGTATATGGCAAAGCGGCAGTTTTATTTGCCACCAATGTTGCTGCTGTTATTCTTGACGACGGGTTGACCAGAAGTAGTATTTCCGAACACAAGTCACGGTAACTATATACACCGTCGTCCACTTCAAGTCACGGTACCTCCGCAACAGGAAGACCCCGGAGCATCAATAAGTGGATATCTTGCCACGTTCCTCGGGCTTGGCCAATCGCGCCCGTCGTTGCTTCACATCACTTGTTCTTGTGGAACAAGAACCTCCCTAACCTTCTTCATGATAATTAATACTGCCTCGTATTGCATATTGCAAGGTGGAACAACTCAGAAGGTACGTCTACTCGCCTCGCCCTTGCTCATGAAGGTGACGATGAACGATCATGCTTGATTTGTGATCCCAAGACTCCACATCCTTGCTTGTCATGTGACATCAACACAGCACGCACTTAGCTAGAAGCCTGCTGTCTATACTAAACTCCTTCGATATCTGATTTTACCTAGAGAATCAAGTCAGACCTAGCTTACATGCGCCGATCTGCAGCCTCGAGTCGCCATCGTTGCCACGTTTTAGTTCAAGTAACAAAATCAAGCCGAAGATAAATCGCACTCTTTTCGCAAAGGCAAATAATCGCACCATATCACCATGGGCTCTATCGACAGATTCGCCTGGATGGAAATTCAGCCGGGGAAGTGGGAGCGAGAAATTGATGAGATCGAGAACTTTTACCTCGCGCTTGATCAACAATACGCTGCGACCGGCCGCCACCTGTTCGCCATCATGGGTCATATCTCAGTGACAACCGAAGTTTCACCCGGTCAAGATTTGGACGAGTGCGAGCGTAACCTCGAAAATGCGTTCTGTGAAGCTTGGGCACGACTTCGATTCGACCATCCTACGTTGGCCTCTTGCGTCGAGTATGAAGGAAAGCAGCCTCGCAAGATCTACGAGACTCTAGACAATGCTAGTGACAACAGTGCATTGGAAGGGTGGCTGAAAGAGACTTTCGTTCCTGTCACCACGCAACAGACTGGTCTCGAATGGTGCAACTCCGATCCGCCTGTACCAAAGCTGCCCACGCTATACGTACTCAAGACATCCAAAGCAGTCGAAGAGGGCGAGGAGTTCAAAACCATCCGCCGGCACATCGTGCTTCGAGCTCCACATAACATCATCGATGGGATTGGTACGCTATTGCTCTTCAACAACCTCTTGAAGCATGCGTCGGATGCGTACTCGTCGAGCGAGCCACACACTCTCGCCTGGGGTGAAGAGTATCAGAATCTCTCGCCGTCATTCCGGGTAGCGGCAGCGTTGCCCGATGCTATAACACCGCAGCAACTCGAGCGCATCGAAAATATCACTCTGGCAAATGCAGATCTCAGGCGTGGGATCCCCATCATGTCTGTTCCCTTCAAGAATGTTCAAGAGATGCCTGGAAAGCACCAACGACGGAGCATCACCGTTTCTGCCTCGCAGACAGCTGCTATCCTATCTGCCTGCCGGATTCTCTCCCTCAGTGTGACACACGCCTACCACACAGCCATAGCAATGGCAGTCCGTGACACACAGCCCGCGGAGCCCTCTCCATCATTAAAGAGGTACATCAACTACTGCCTCATCAACGAGCGCTCCAGCTGCAAACCCCCATACAACACCGCCATCCACGCCGCAGCAGTCTACCACTCCGTCTCCGGCGCACATCTCGCCCTCGACCTCACCATCCCCAGCACTTCCTCCCCTCGCACACCCGCCGACGACAAAGCAGACTTCGCCCGTCTAGCCCCAATCGTCAAAGAATACTACACCTCCATCCGCTCCGACACATCCCACCCGCCTTTGGTACCACACTACTTCACCATGGCCACGCCCAAAGACCCTCGCATCAGAGACAGCACGGCAGAAAACCCCGCCCCTCTCCCTGCGAACAATGCATCGCCTTCTGTTTCTATCTCGAGCATGGGCCGCATCGACGAGTTGATAGCAGCCAAGCACGGAGCCTTGCGCGTGCAGGATCCTTGGGTGACGGGCGAGGAGTTGGGGACTGGTCTTGGAGCTTTCTTGGGGACATTTGATGGGGATCTGCATCTTAGCGTGGCGTATAATGAGACTTTCCATGGGAAGGAGGAAGTCGAAGCATTCCTTGCAAGGGTGCAGGAGATTGTCGCTAGTGTGTTGGATGTCTAGATTTGGCATTCCTTGCAAGGGTGCAGGAGATTGTTTTCGGTGTGTTAGAAGTCTAGACATGGTGAGATTTCACTCGCCGGTGGATGTCGTTCTCTCAAAGGCGGATATCATCTTGCACTGTAACGGAGATGTCTGATAGCAGCATACACCTTCCCCTCACCACAATACAGAGAACCTCGCACGATCGCAACTACCATCGTTTCCAAATGCAACGAGCGCTCCAGATAGCAGCATTAGCTCTCTCATTACACGTCTTCCACCACGACGAGCAACCTCCAACTCCCAGTCAAACTGCATGCAACCCTATCCTCCCTCGTACTCCACGGTCCATTCGTTATGGCCACAAAGAGGCACTATGACAACCTCAAAGCAGCAAAGACACGCGTGCACAGACATGACTTTCCCATCCCGAAGAAGGTGTCAACAACGAGTCCTGCACTCGCAACATGCTCGTCACAGACCCGCCGAGCAGCAAAGTCCGCATCGAATACCTCATCATCTACCTCGGATTCCCGAAACCCGACTCCAGAACCCAGGTTGGGCTTGGCTGTGTGTCAGGCATTGCGATGTTGGTGTTAGCGAGCATTGATCTCTCTACACGAGGAGACGGTAGTGGTGTCTTCGCACGCGTTCAAAGAGAAGGGTGTAACCTGCCTTGAAGATGCACGTTCGGGAGACTTGAAGATCTACTTTCTGCTGCAGCGCCTCATATGTTCTTCGGGCAGTATCGACGAGCATAGGTCTTGAAAGGCCGACACACAGCATTAAGATCTCGCATCGAAATTTCCATAGTTATCTGTAGCAGTTGAGGTACTACCATCACACAAAATTTAGCTTTGAACCAACCACCTTGACCATCGTACCATCTCTAAGCGCAATGTATTCATATTTCTCTTGCCCACTCGTTCACTTTTCGTTAACACGCATGCAGTCCATATCAGACCCCTATGCCCATCCCATCCAACCAAAACGCCTCGCTCAACACCCACAGCACAACAACAACAACCATCTAACTAGTCTGCAGACTAACCTGCTCAGTACCCTTAGTAACCTCCTCAAGAGCATCACCAGCCTTCGGATCCGACGCAACACTTCCCTTCTCCGCGCCCTCAACGCCCGCCTTCTCCTTCTCGGCAGCGCGCTTGGCCTTCTTGCGCTCCTTGTCCGCCTTGCGAGCAGCCGCCTTGGCCTCCTTCTCAGCCTTCATCTTCTGCACCTCCTGACCGCCGAACATCTCCTTCCACTCCTTCTCCTTCTCGGGCTTGATAGTCTTGAAGAGGTGGGCGGCTTTGCCGATCTTGTGGCCGCCGGGGATGGAGTTGGCTTCCCAGTTGTCGGGGATGATGAGGAGCTCGCTCTGGAGTTGGGAGAGGATGGAGCGGGTGGTGGCGGGGAGGTAGGGCGCGATTGTGGAGGCGAGAAGGTGGATGTGGTTGACGGCGACGTTGACGACGGCGTCGCAGCGCTCGCGCTCGTTGGCGAAGAGGCTGTTGTCGAGCTTGTTCTCTTGGAGAAGGCGGTTGCCGAGAGAAGACAGTTCGCGCGCAGTGATGAGGGCCTGTTTTAGGTGGACGCCCTCGAAAGCGTCTCTGTATTGCGTGAGCTTGTTGTTGACATCGGTCTTGTGCTGCTCGAGTCCCTTGTAGAGCTCGCTGTCCTTGGAGAGTGTGGGTGCGTTGGGGACGACCGAATCGTAGTTGGCCGAGTTGACGAACTTGAGGACGCGGTTGACGAAGTTACCGAAGTTGGCAACGAGCTCGTTGTTGTTTGCGGCGATAAAGCCGTCCCATTCGAACTCGGTGTCGCTGGTCTCTGGCCTTCTCAGGAGCAGGAAGTACCTCCACACGTCGGCGGCAATACCGGTCTCCTTTGCGCTGGTACCGAAGACACCAACTCCACGGCTCTTGCTGAACTTGCCACGCTCGTAGTTGAGGTACTCGGTGGTGGACAGGTGGTTGAGCATGGTCCACTTGTCACCAGTGCCCAGCTGAGAGGACGGGAACACAACAGTGTGGAAGGGAACGTTGTCCTTGCCCATGAACTGGTAGAGCTTCACCTGCTCCGGGTTGCGCCACCACTTCTCCCAGTGCTCGGTGTATGTGGCAGTGATCGAGACGTAGCCAATGCAAGCGTCGAACCAGACGTACAGGACCTTGTCGTCGTATCCTTCCAAAGGCACGGCAGTGCCCCACTTCAAATCTCTGGTGATTCCACGAGGCTTGAGTCCCTCGTCAATCCATTTCTTGGTAATGCTGATTCCGTTTTCACTCCAGCCGCCCTCGGTGCCGCTCTTCTTTGACCACTCTGCGACAGCATCCTGTAGCTTGTCAAGCAGAAGGTAGATGTGCTTTGTATCTCTTGCTTCCGGTGTCGCTCCGTCGAGCTTGCACTTGGGGTTCTTGAGATCGAGAGGGTTGAGTAGGTGGCCGCACTTGTCGCACTGGTCACCTCTGGCGTCGGGGTATGCGCAAAGAGGACATTCGCCCTCGACGAAACGGTCGGCCAAGAAACCCTTGTGCTGCTCGCAGTAAGGCTGCTGGGTTGTCTCTTCTCTGAGGTAGCCGTTTTGGTTCAGCTTGGTGAAGATGTCCTGGGCAATCTCGGTCTGTTGTGTGGTGGGTGTCCTGCCGAAGTGGTCGAACTCGATCTCGAACCAGTCGTAAACCTCCTTGTGAATCTTGTTGTACTTGTTGCACAGCTCTTCGGGGGTGACACCCTCCTCAATTGCCTTTGTCTCAGTCGCAGTGCCGTACTCGTCGGTGCCGCAGACGTAGAGGGTAGGGTAGCCGCGGGCCTTGCAGTAGCGGGCGAAGACGTCGGCGGAGAGCACACTACCAATGACGTTACCCAGGTGAGGGACGTTGTTGACATATGGCAGGGCGGATGTGATCAGGATGTTCTTCTTGCCCTCCTCGGGGAGGATGACCTTCTTCTCGCTGGCCATGATCGTTGCGCCTCACTGGTGGTCGGGTGTGGAAGCTGTACGGGCGCCGGAGGCTGTAGCGTATATGCGATTGAGGTGCCGAGAGAGTGCTTGTGAGGTTGAGGGTGGGAGAGTAAGTGAATGAGTGTGGTATGTAAGAATCGCGAGACTCGTCTCTCGGATTTACGCTTTCGGCCTCTCACAGTCATCGCATGGCCAGCAATGGAGGGGTGAATTTGGCTTTTTGCCCCACCACGCGAGACCGGCCTCCCTCACCAGCACGCGTTATCCACTTTGAGAACAGTATCCTTGATATTTGCGTAGCGAATGAAACACGCGTCGTTCCATGTACAAACTTGTCTCCGAAATGACTGGACGCTCTCCGCGACCACGTGACCTGCACATGAGGTCGATGCCAATGATAGCAGTTTGCATCCGATTTGCGAAGAAGAGAATAATTTCGATAGCAACCATTGAAGGATACATATCAGCGTCGATGGTTCCGTCGACGATATCAGAAGCGATCTATAGACTCAGAACAAGACGAATACCTGCCCTCGGCGATCCTAAATCATGGGCCGCAGTCGAAATGGAACACTCTCTAAGGTGATGTAAGTCCAAAGTCTAGGTACGTACGCAGAGCACATTCTCACCAACCATCTCACTGGGCTTGCCTGTAAACAAGTGCACCTGCATTAGGGTACAGCTGGCATGCCTAGCTACTCAGCCCTTCAGTCTCTCAAATTGTCTTCATGTCCTTCGGCATCGTAGCGCAGTCACAGGCTGTGGAGCAACTTGTGTCGACGGAGTCGGTATCCTAGACATGCGGCTGCTCAATACAAGCACTCTGGAGTTCAAGGACTTCTTCAAACCTCCTCCATATGCCATCTTGTCGCATAGATGGGGTGAAGATGAGGTCTCGTTCGATGACCACGAACGTGGGAGCAATCGAGATGGCCCAGGCTATCAGAAGATCATCTCCTGCTGCGCATTTGCCCAAAGTCGTGGTCGAGACTGGGTATGGATTGACACGTGTTGCATAGACAAAAGGAGCAGTGCCGAGCTGTCCGAAGCCATCAACTCTATGTGGGAGTGGTACGGTAAAGCAGAGGAGTGCTATGCGCACCTAGCAGATGTATCCGGCTCATCTCGAGGCGGCCCGTTCGACACCACGCTGGGTACGCCGAGTGCTTGGTTCAATCGTGGATGGACGCTACAGGAACTTCTCGCTCCCAGGATCGTGATATTTTGCGACACCGAATGGAGGGTCGTTGGGCAAAAGAAGGATGCGGCGATTATGGCTGAGATCACGAAGATCACATCAATCCCTTTGCGGTGTCTGGCGTCCCACTTTTCTCTCAACCACGCGCCCGTTGCCCAAAAGCTAAGCTGGGCTTCCAGGCGGGTTACCACACGGACAGAAGACATCGCCTATTGCTTGCTGGGTCTCGTTGGGGTCAACATGCCACTGCTCTACGGCGAAGGAGAAAAAGCCTTCCTGAGGCTGCAGCAAGAAATAATCCGCCAGACGGACGACGAATCCGTCTTCGCCTGGTGCGACCCGAAGGCGGCAATCGGACAGATGTCAGGTGTTCTAGCGCCCACTATCTACCAGTTTGCTCGTTCCAGCCATGTACATGTCATTGATGGATACCGGAAACCTTACGCAGTCACGAACAAAGGCCTTGACTTCGACGTGCCCTGCCTTGAGGTGAGCAAACTTGGCGTGTACATTGTCCCGCTCAACTGCGAATACCGGTTGGAGACTGGATCCTTTGCTCGCTGTGCTATTGCAGTTCAAGAAACGCGAGACCAATTCTCAACGTCCTCCCGGATCCATACGGACGGTTTGGGCGACCATCTGCTCAACATTCACCCTTGGGAGGAAAGATTCTTGACTGAGCGTCGATTTTTAATACGTCTATCAAATTTGCAGAAGGAATATGAGCAAGCCGTCGCTGTCATTAGCAACTTCCTTGAGCGGAGACGGAGCAAGAAGATCGAGCGACTCGTGGAGCAGTTGCGTTCAGCGTCGTCAATACCCGCTGAGAGGGCGCGGTATACTGCCATTGGATTAACCAAACGCTAGTCTGGAGACCATTTCTGACTTTATTTGCTCCGCTTCGATGGTGACTTTGACATCTCACGATCATTACGGCTTATTTCATGGTAACACTCAAGCGTGTGCACATTTCCCCATTTCATTTCGTCGGCAACGAAGGCTGATATCGTGCACATTACTGCGCAATTCAATTTGGGGGAGATCTGATACCGGACGCACTATGCTAATATGCGATCTCTTGTCAATGAGGTACTGCTGATGTCTAGATTTAATGGAAAAAAATATTTCACTACTGCCACTTCCTGGAAACTTCATTACATGGCGCCGAAGTACCCTTTTTCGACAAGCTCGCAATAGTCGGGCCTATGCCATTTTTACACACTGAGGCTATCAGCTGACGTATTTAGTAGTAATGTCCACCGTAAACAATTACCACAATTTCTCGCAGATTGTCCGCGCAAGTGTCTATGCCATCAGGTCCCTATCCTGAATCAAGTCTGTTCGTTACCGAGACGCCGTGTATAAGCCTCCACTTCTCCGCCATAACACATGTCCGAACGCCGCAGATCCAGGGAAAACAGACCGCTTTCTCCATGGCTACGAATCGCAATGCCCTTGCCCAAGTCGATGCTCGAACAGCTCCGGCAAATTCACAGAGCCAGCATCACGCCACTTCGGCGGCTCAGCCCACACCGGACTCTCTTTCGCAGGCTCCTGCGGCGACTGGCCAGGACCCATACACGTCTGGTTACAGAGCACTCCATCCGCCGCGGTTGACAAGAAAGCTCCGGGTCGTCGACGCGCCGATTCCAAGCACGCGAGAGCTCTGTCCACAAGCGGCTTCACAGCATGGCTAATCGTATGGAAGGCGTGAATCCTGTTGTCTTGGTACAGTCTGCCGCGAGCAGTGAGCTCGTATCTGATCCCGGATTCTTCCTCGAAGGGCAGCACACTGGAATCTGCTCCGGGGCCACAGAAGATCGCGCTAGAACGGCCATGGATGAGCGTGAAATACTGCTTCGCGGTCTGGTTGATTCTCTTGTTGAGCTCGCGGCGCATCTGCACTGATGTGACCAGGCAGGGTACGAGGATGTTTATATCCATAGAGAGCTTAGCGGCCAGCCTGGCCGGGCCGTACGTATGCAAAACGCCATGCACGCAGCCTTTGTAGTGCCCGAGCACGTTGACAAACTTAGCATATCGCTCGATCATAACGACCGCGCTCTCGACGGGGATCCCGAGACTGGCACATGGCGCGTGCAGGTACTTCCACAGGTATGGTGCGAGTTTCCGGCGATCTTCTGCTGTGAGGTGCACAGTCTCGCGGATTGTTTGTAGATTCTTGAGAAGTCTGCGCAGACTTGGATGATTCTACAGCTGCTGCACTTGCCACACGTTCGGTGGAACTGGTCAAGCGACCATTATCCCAATGGTCTTCTCGTTGTTCGTCTAATCCATGAAATGTCACAGGTTCGCGGCCGTTGCCGATGGCAGACAGTTTGTGACGTGGTACATCGCTATCCGCCATACGAGGAGCTGACGATCCGGGCTGCATTATTAGCGCCTGTTGGAGAATAGTGCTTCCCGGTGCGCTTGTTGGTAAATTGTTCGACTTTGTAAGAGTCGCGGTCGTTTGGGGCGGTCGCGGTGACTTCGATTTCGAGTAGCCATAAGGTCGTTGTGGCCCGTAGCCTTTGCTGAGATAGCTTCCCTCACCCGCGGCACCAGCATAGTTGCCACCGCTACCGCCCTTGCCCTGAGCAGCAAGTTGGCGCTCGCGATACTTGCGGCCACCAATGGTGCCTTGTAAGCGCTTGCGTTCAGTCGGATCGGCGACCTTGGTCCAATCGAGATCCTCTCCAGGCTCAGTGTAGTTTCTGATGTCGGCTGAGATGGCGGCGTTCTTTTCCTCTCTTCCGCCGGAACTGGTGCAAGGATAGACGTGATTGTGTGGTCTTCCGTGGGAGACATTTGGTATCTCGACAGTGTTACCATGAGGAAATGAGAGCCAGCCACCTGGTCATTCTGGACCACGCTCCTTTCCGTCACATTTTCCTCCACCTTGATGGTCTTGGAGTGTCGGGAATCTGAGGATTCCATGTCTGAAGCTTTGGTCGTGGTTTTGAGAGCAGGTGTAACTTGCACCTGGACGTTCTCATATGGCGCTGGCTGGATGGCCCTTGGCACGTTGGGGAGTCTGACCGACACGTTTGGTGTTTCGCAGCGATTCCTGCGCTACCACTTGCTGAGCAGGAGCCTTTGACTGCATGCCGCTAGCAGTTTTGCCATCGGGCGGGCGAGCTGTTGGCAGCAGCGATTTGCTCATTGCTTGGGCCTGAGCGAAGGCGTGCAAAATCTGATCCTGAAGCTTTTTGTGAAGTACTTCGGTCACCTTCGCGATTTTAGCCTGGTCAGAGGTCTCCTGAGCCAGTCGAGCTATGAACATGCGCACGTATTCAAAGCCAGGCTCATCTCCAGTCGTTGCACAGGCATGGGCGTTCTGGAGTACACCAAAGATTGCCACCTGAGAGGTGAGGGCGTCCATGCCAACACTACTGCTGGAGAGTATCTCAAGGAGTCCAGATAGTGACTGTTCGACCATGAATGCTTGGCTATCTTCGCTGCTGCGTTACGCGCCTGGGGTAGATAACCTCTCCTTCTGGGCGGCCGCGTATCTGTTCGCTGCAACGCAGGACTATTAGTATTCAGGTGCATCGAGACTATCGCTATGGCACCTTCATTGTGCGACACGTTCGGCAACAGCCACTGTGAATATGAGCTTACCAATTGTGTTTTTGAGATGCGGCGTCTGCTGGGCGTTTGCAGGCGCTTTCTCACGGCGGATCTCATCAGTGAATGGATTTTGGGCCTTACGCTTCTTGGACCACAAGGCGTATGAGGTGACATCCTCTCTCTGATTGAGGTCAATCGGAGGCATTAGCTGAGACGTAGCGGCGGAAGCGTCAAGTGGCGCGGATGGCCCAAGATCGCGGCCAGACGTGAGAGGGATACTGAGATGCTGTTTCTGAAAGGGATCATGTGGACCTGTTTCTCTTGTTTCGCGTTAATATCATCATTGTTTCTTGCGTGTAAAGAGCAGGAAGCAGAAAGTGCATTCAACATCAGAAGCAGACGCGTTGTGAGTGGCTCAAACGCGCGGTCTTGCAATCCGACCCTAACCCCAACCCTTATCGTCTTGGATGCACCACACATTGTTGTCAACGAAGTGCTGTGCGCAACTCCATCGACATGCATGTGATCATAAACATACATGTAAATGTACATGTACATGTACAGAAAAATGCACGTATACGCGTGTCTCCGGGATCCCAGCAAATTTGACCTCTTGCTCACGAGCAGAGCCCTTTTTCGGTTCTCTGATTGTCTCAACAGCCCGATATTGAGTGCTTCTAGTCGCTTTCAGATGCCCGTTCGCAATTGCCATATAGTTACGATGCAGAATCACACAACACCACCGGTGGCGCTGCAATAACATTGCGCCAGTTGTACAACACCCAAGAATGCGGAATAACTCCCATCTTACGTGGTGCCGTCTCAACTGCATGATCCGAGGCACAAAGATTCTCACATAACCTACAAGGAAAGGGTCCACCGCCTTATCAGTCCCTGCATATCCACGATCTAGGTTCAACTCGGGTTCCATCAATTCGTTCGTTCTGCAGGGCTTCGCGAAGGCCGACTTCCAACCTTGCTGGATCATGGGCGCGGAAATGCCCTTTGACTTCTTGGTTCCTCGTAAAGATTGGTGGCATATGCCATCTGACCAACAGGCCCTATTCCGCACGATGCTGCTTATCGCCTGCGAGTAATGCGGACACGACAGACTCGAGGGCAAGATTACTGTATCGCATGGGCCGAAAATCGTGCGGGTGCACAGTGCCATGGTTGCAGAGCAATACTTTGCTGTGTATGGTCAGCACAAGCGGTGAAGTCGTTGTTTCGACTCCGGCCGGTATGCTTAGTGCTGCAATAGGAGAACCCCAACAGGGTGATTTGTGTCGGAGTCACGTTGATCATAAATGTATATAAGCTTGTTCTTTGTCTGTGTTGAACTGAGCCAGTATACCGATCCACCCAAATCCCACATTCGCTACATCCATACGGCTCAAGGACCAAGCAAAGCACTTCGTAAGTACTGATCGAGTTCATTACAACACGAAGCACAAGAATAGATGTGCTGACAATAGACACAGTCTTTTGCCCACACACACAGGCATAGCTCGTATTCGGTCACTGCGAACGCCTCACAACACCCAGCCACAAACCCTCCGCAGACCATCAACATGTGCTCCTATACCTACATCCAATATTTCTGTGGATGCGACTACTACATGATTTCGGACAGCGTCGAGTTCTGCAGCAATCGGATCTTCTCCGGCTACTCTGTCGACGGCTGGTCCAACGACATGTGTGAGAAGCAAGCGGTAAACTTTGCAGGCATCAGCCGTTTCTACTGCAACGAATGCAGCGAAGATCACACTCTGGAATACCAACTAGAAGAATGACGATGGCCCGACGCCACGGAAGTCTGCTAGTTTGTCGGCATCTGCTTCTCCACGCGATCTTTGCGACATACATTTATTTTCTACGATGTTCGATGCGGGCGTTCTCTAGCATGGAGTTTGTTTGGGGCCATAGAGCAGTATGGCAGTGAGCGACTTTTTATTTCTCCGCAACTCTCGAGTCAGATAGAGTTCCAGAATCTAGACTATTTCCTACTATTGATCAAGATGTGCCGGGGTAATGTGTGAACCTGAACTTGGCATGTATTTTGGGTGATGATGGAGGTTTTGATTACAGCAGGAGCGCGATCATCGCCAGCCGCCTTTGACGCGAGAGGCTTAATCAACAAGACCACCAGCTCACCGCCATCCACCATGTCGACAGGTACTGAAGATCTGGTCGACAACTCTCACGATGCAATGACGCGCTAACGATAATTGAACCCCATGGTGACCCCATAATCAGATCCCGTGTCCATATTTTACTCCCCGCTTTTCGGCGGTCGCCCGCATGGTCATTTTACTTTCCCTGCCATCCCCGGCCACCAGACCATACGAACTGACATGATCCCTGTCACCTGCCACGCTTCGCTCGCACTACCCTTCCTCCAACAACCTCTCACTGTGAATACATCGGCCTTTGAGTCGTCACATGGCGTCCGCTAATGGATGTTTGAACGGCACAGCAGACCCGGGAGATGTTCGTGTCTGTGCTGGCAAGTGTAATCTGCCGCCACTGCCGTTGGGAGGCAGGGTGCCCTTGACTGCGAGATGATGTCTAATGTACTTTTATAAGAACGTTACGCCGATGTCTTAGGTGAGCTTGATGGTCCTTTGTTTCCCCTGCCTCTTCCTCTGGTTCTCCTCGTCACATTTTACCCATACAGCTGCTAGCAGCATCACAAACATGAAGACAGTCTATCCCGCAGCGCTGGCTGTGCTATCACAGCTTGCATCCGCTGCTGATACGACTAGACACCTGGGATATGCTTCATACAACGGAGTGGCACTTTCAAGTGGTGTCACCCAATGGCTTGGAATCCGCTATGCTGCACCGCCTCTTGGAGACCTTCGATTCGCTGCACCTCAGGATCCTCTTCCAGTAAATGGAACCGTGGAAGCAGATACTCATGGTGCAGTGTGTCTGAGTACGCCCTCATCAGGCGCTGTGGCTTCGCCTTCTACGGCAAAGAACAATGAGGATTGCTTGTTCATGGACATCTATGCACCAACAAATGCCACGAAAGGCTCGAAACTGCCTGTGATGTTCTTCCTCCAAGGCGGTGGTTTCAACTCAAACTCGAACTCGAACTTCAATGGTACGGGACTTGTGTTGGCCAGTCAGTTGAATATGATCGTTGTCACTCACAACTACCGCGTGGGACCATACGGTTTCCTTGCAAGCCAAGAGGTGCTCGAAGGCGGCAGCATCAACAACGGTCTCAAGGACCAGCGCAAGGCACTCGAATGGGTGCAGCAGCACATCGAGGAATTCGGCGGTGACAACTGCCATGTTGTCCTGTCCGGCGACAGCGCAGGAGCAGCAAGCATCAACCTCCAGCTGACCGCGTATGGCGGCCGAGACGATGGGCTCTTCCACGCAAGCGCAGCCGAATCGCAGTCTTTCGCCACCATCAACGATGTTTCCGAGAGTCAGTTCATGTACGATAACCTCGTCATCCGCACCGAATGTGTCGACGCCGAAGACACGCTCGCCTGTCTCCGCAGCCTCACAGCCGACCAAATCCAAGCCGTGAACTTCAACACGCCCTTCCCCGGCGCCCAAGGCCCAGCCCTCTACATGTATGCCCCCACCCTCGACAACGACTTCATCAAAGAATACACCTACCCCGCCTACGCCAACGGCAACTTCGTCCAACTGCCCGCCATCTACGGCGACACCACCAACGAAGGCACCGTCTTCACCCCCAACAGCACAAACTCCTACGCCGAATCCGACACCTTCATCAAGAACCAATTCCCCTACATCACCACTCCCCAACTGCGCCAAATCCACGCCTACTACCCCGTCGAAGACTACCCCCAGTTCCCGGACTCCGGACGATTCTGGCGCCAAGCCGCCACCGCCTACGGCGAAATCCGCTACAACTGTCCCGGTTTCTTCATCAACGAGGTGTACGCGCGCCTCAACATCCCCGCCTGGAACTACCACTGGGACGTGCAGGACCCTCCGGCCGACGCCTCCGGTCTGGGAGTAACGCACACCGTCGAGCTGAACGCGATCTGGGGGCCCGAGTACGTCAACGGCGCGCCCAAGAGCTACCTCAAGAACGGCACGAACGCGGCCGTCGTCCCCATCGTGCAGGGCTACTGGACCAGTTTCATCCGCGCGAAAGACCCGAACACGTTCCGCGCAGCGGGCACGCCGGTGTGGGATGCGTGGACGGAGGAGAATGCGTTCAAGTCGTTGTTGTTCAGGAGGAATGAGACGAGGATGGAGGACGTGCCTGAGGCGCAGCGGGAGAGGTGCGCTTACTTGAGCTCTATTGGCGAGGCGCTGAGGCAGTAGATGGATTCTGTTTCCTAGGAACGCTTTATTTTCGTAGTCTTTTCATTGCAATCATGAGTTCGAAATTTTATCTTTTGACACCTTCAAGAACTATGAGTGTGCCCAATTCACGATTTGCTGTCCATATTCGATAACGGTGAACACCATACATCGCCACTTGCCTCGTTGTTTTGAACGGGAGTTGGTAGCGATCCAAAGATTGCAGAAAAGGTTTCATGGACAATCATTGTTAGCTCAAGCAAGCTGGTACTAAAATCATATCAAGATACCCACGCACTAGCTCGGCAAATCTGGTCAGGTAGTCGATTTGATTAGTAAAACTTACCTCACTCACCACCTCACCTCTAAAACGTCTCAAGACGTTTAGCTCAACCGCACCACCAACCACGCGTTACACAACACTAACACAAAGAAGGCAACAAGCACACCACCGACAGCAACGACCATACCCGACCTATCACCTTGGCTCACATTCAAGCATCCAAACGGCTGCAAAGCCGTTCGATACTCGCACAACATGTACTACAAGCAGCACACCCGCATGGCCATCGCGATCGCACAAAACATCAAGCCCAACATCTCGCATCTCAACACCATCCGTATGCGACTCGCCATTAATTCCCCGTGCCAATGGTTTCGCTCGCCTCTCACACCCAGAAGGGGCCAAAAGTGTCGGGTGAAGAGGGCGGCAAGACCTTGCACAGCATACGAGAACAAGGCAAACACTTCCGCTGCAGACAGCCCTGCAAGAGTCCAGACAGCCGACCGACCGATCAAGGCATCCGTCCGTCGAAGCTCAGTCAGCCAGCCGTGAAGCGCTTTCCGCGGCGTCCCCCGCCCTAAGCGCAGCTCGCGCTTATGGAGGCGCATGCAGGACTGCAGGACTTCGCATGTTTGACGCGCGCGCTCTTTTTATTTCTGCCCTAGCAGTCGCAGCAGTTTTCCCGTTGACATGGATGAATGCACCAATGCACCCGTGACAATGGCCCGGGCGGTCCGATGCGTTGGCTTGGGCTCTTGGGAGAGGCGGTTGGCATGTGTTGTAGATCGATGGGCGCTCAGGTGTGGATCGCGCCGATGACATGTCGCGCGAGACATGATAGGCCGACACAAAAAGTGTCTGGATGTCTGCGAATTGCTGTTGCGTGTCACCAGCGTGGTCATCTTCCGACATTCCGCGCCTCAATATGTTGTACCCAGTGTATCCATGCCCGGGGAGTTGCCTCTGAAACGCCTGGCAATATAAGATGCGTTACATCCGTCTACGCTGAAGCGCAATCGAATCCAATCGCTTGAGCGGTCCTCTTTTATTGGGCAGATCGAGCGCCGCTGCAGCCGCGATTGGGTGGACGTAGCACAAGGTGCGTGGGGGTTACCGTTGTTGCATGCGTCGGTACCTGGGACAGTCCAGGACGGTGGTTTGGTAAAAACTTGCGCGGTTGGGTAACCCAGCTAGCGGGCCCAGCTCGGAAGAGGCTGCATTTGCCCTCTCTGTCTGGTTCTCAGCCTTGGCATCAAATAGACGAAGAGACCTTGTAAACGATGCGGCCAGAACGGTATGTCGAGGTGTAGATGGACCGTGTATAGTGAAGATGGGCAAGCGACGTTCTCGTGCCGATTGCTTGGATTGTGTGTTTATGCTTTTGCGAAGTAACTTGACGGAGTGACTGTTTCGCTGTGTATGACACAGACAGTTTCAGGACCAACTATCTTGTGGTACAGTCGCATGGCGGCAGTCATGCCTCATTTAGCCGAGTTGAGCACAAGTCAAGCCTGCCTTGGGCAGTCTGCGGTAGACATGAGGCAAACTGATTGATCGTTGGTCGAATGTCGTGAGTGATGCGTCGCAATGTTCACGTTCATGTCTCCTACTTGAGTCAATGCGTCGGGCTGGCAATGTACAGTAAGCAGAGAACACTGCGATTGCACTGGGCATGATCAATCATAACGTACCCATGGTAGACACCATTTTCGATACTTTGATTCATAGCAAGAGGCATACATTAGCGAATGTTGCACAGCTTGTTGTTAGGAGAAGCCACCACGCTTTCCAGAAACCCAGACCTGTGGACGGGGATAATGTGATCGCTCTGATCCCGAGTACATGGCAGACTAATGATGCGTGCTGCTTGTACAAGAAGGAGATGACTCCATTGTTGTTGGTGATTGAATCGAACGTTCGCTGTCATACATGTAAATGGGTGAAGCAAGCACAAGTAGGTTGAGGTGACGTCTGCGCTGGAGATGGGAGTACAGTGTACAGTTTGCTTCGGTGCGCTGAGAGATCTCCAAGTCCAAGTCTTGTTTGGCAGTGCAAGGAGCATCTTCGTCGGGCTCAAGTCCGATGTCGTAGATAGCGCGAGAAACCCTTGCTTGTTGTCAGTCGTGTTACAGCACTAAGTGCGAGGCGAAGCTCCCGCACCCCATACCACTCTGTCGGTTTCCAAAGGGACTTCCCGGGGAACCTGCCGTCTCCCATGCAGTAGTGGTATATGAAAAGACAGGGTAAAGCGAGCAGGGGTCGAAGATGGCATTGTTGAGGTATGGAAAGTACCATGGATGACTCGGAGAATGTCTGAGCCGCGACGTAACGCCTCTCGTGAGTGGGATATCAGATGGAGACGAGGTCTGTGAACGTGGGCTGTTGGGAGGACGAGTGAGGAAAGGGCTTGAGGATCACTCTTGCCAATAAGGAAAGGCTATTCGCCTTGCAAGCGAAGTCAGACTCGCTTGATGGCAGCCGTTGCTACCGGCATGAGCCATCCGGCAAGCCGCGCCGAGTGGTTGTGGTGGAATACAAGACTGGCGACACCACACACCGTGGTTGGGCGAAGCCGAGGGAGCGGTAAGTTTGGTGACAGCGTATGCGACGCGCCTTATCAAGAGACGGGCGCGCAGATTGCCCTTAATTGAGGCGATAATGGGGGTGTCACTACTTGGAAGTCGTTGAGGAGTTGGGAGAGACATGGGCAAAACGCAGGGTGTGCAGTGGCAGACAGGCAGGAAGGCGCGGGCGGGCAGGCGGCGAGAAGGGGAAGGCGCGGGACGAGACGATTGCAACCTTAACGGCCACGCGCTATTATGATGGACATGGATATGGCGTCCAAGCGCGCGCGATAGGGTGCAGAAGGATGATGAGGAGAAGCGCGCGCGCAAGTGGTGCTGTAGTGCCCGTCCAGGATGCGTGAGGTTTCGGCATGCGGAGTTGGGAAGGAAGGGCCACAGGCCATTTCGCCGCGAACCCTCGCCGATCAATCAATACTCGCACATCACTTCGCTTGCGGCCAAGTCGTGGTAATAGCAGCCCTTGAGTGTATTAGTGTCACTGACAAGGCGATCGCCCAGCTGAATGCGCCGATGGCTCCCATGCCCTCCAGCAGCACAGGTCGCTCCCTGCCAGTACTGTCGAGTGTTGCTTTGCTGTCGCTGCTTGCTCAGCAGTCTTGACTATTGAATCTTGATATGGCCTCTTCCGGCTGTCCCACTCCCACGCCTGAGTCGCGTCTGTGTGCCCCTGCAGTCTGCTGTTCTGCGTCGCCGGCCCGCCCGAGGCTTCCCCCCCGTGAGACATGCTTTGACTCGTGCATGCGCCCATCAACGTCGAGGGCAGCATCCTGCTGTGCTGTGCGGTGCATTCGGAGTATGTAGGTAGTCAGTACTACAACGCTAGCTTGCCTTCTTTGGCGACTGATGGCTCAACTGGCGTGGGCGGATGATGGGTGATCACCTCTAGCTGGGCTGCCTGACCACGATGATAGCCCATCGATGCATCCTCTCGGCCGGCACGAAGCGCTGTCGCCGCCGCCGCCGCAAGTGATGTGCTGTGCGGTAGGAGCATATACTATCTGCTAGCAGCTATGGCGCACGCACTAGCTGGCACACGCGAGCGCAGCAATCGAGATGCACACGCCCTGCTTGCTTCCGTCACGAACAGGCGCGCTGCCCGTTAGTTTGCTGCATCGCCCACTGTCACGCCTAACCCAAACCAGATAGCACCTCCCGGACGGCGCCTTACGCCGTACGGCAATGCAAGGTGCCTCTCTCTCTGCATGCCAACCACCAGTGGGTGATTGGACCGCCGCAGCGCCACTCTCCCCTCCTCACCACCCATCCAGGGCCATCCAGTGCATCCTCCACCGCGCCGATGCCCGCCGGCTCTGCCCCCGTCGTTTGGCTGAGTGATCGAGGGTGATCGAGTGTGGCTCACTACTAGTCTACTGCTGCCTCGAGTGGCTGTGGTGCCGCGTTGGGCTGACAGGCTACAGCTCGTCACTTCACTACAAGCCCTCTAGTACTGCACTGCACTGCACGGCCTCGTCCAGGCTAACGACCACTACTGAAGTGGATCTCCCTCCTTGGACCGCCACGGACCAGCCCACGGCGCGCGGGTGAAGGGTCCCCAACTCGTGGCCGGTGGAGGGCGGAACGGCCACGCCCACAGACAGGCAGGGGTGGTGCGTGACGACGCCTAGGATGCAGGCATAGCGCGACAGGCGCGCAGACGACGGCCAGCGCTTGTGCTTTGCTATCCATCGAGCCTCTCCGCTGCAGCCCGGCCGGGCCAGTTCCATGGCACACCATCTACCCTCGACGCGCCGCCCTTCTTGAATGCGCAATGGTGACCACACACACCTGCCTCTCAGACTCCACCTCGTCTCGCTCGTCCACCTCCTGGAGAGCCCCATGCGCAGCCACTTGCCCACTTCGCCGCCAGCTGCTCTTCACTACTTCACTTCGGCGCCGTCGATCTGCAGACCCTGCCCGGAACTTTCTCCCCACGCAATCGCAACGCTGCCGTTTCTGCCCCGACCCGTGGATCGGCGCTCTACCAAACTCCCTCTGGCCTTCCTAGCCGCACTGCCTAGATATCAGACCCTCCGCGATTCCTGCGCGCAGTTGCGCCATATACCTGCTTACACTTCCCACTTGTCCTGCAAGCTTACGTTCGCCTGGACGTCGCTTCCATCCATAGTCAGCCGCCCAGCGTCTAATATAGCCGACCCTTAGGCGCCACCCATGCACATCTCCACCAAACACTTTGAGCACTACAGCCGCAACCCAAGCGTCCTTCCTCCCTGAGGAGTCTGCCGCTTTGCACTTCAACGATCCGCATCATACCGTTGGAAGACGTCTCTGCGGAATCAAAGGAGGTCAACCGGCCGTTCTTGACGTTCGACACTCTGCAACGACCCGATGCGGTCTATGGTCGAGCTGCTGAATCGATCACCAGCAGATCATGAGCGTACTTCTGGACGTCGATATTCCATCGAAAAGGCTATGCCTGCCCAGGGGTTTACTGCTGTCAACGGATCGGATCCAAGACTATTAGTCGCGCCTTCTGATGCCCTGATGGAGCCGTCGAACGAGCCGCATCTCAGGTCCAATGCCAACGGAACATCTGGAGAACCAAACAGGATGGATATTCAGCCGTCGAGACAGACTTCTACAAGGAATGACTCTGTATTATGTCCGGATCCTGCCATCAAACTCAGCCCGGAGACTGCCAAGCGGAAACGATTGATGACTGACAACATGGAGCACTCACATCGAGAAAGCCCTACATCAGCTGTAGCACTGTCGCCCAAAAGGCGCATGACGGATTCTCGAAACAGCTTTCACTCACATGTCCCAAGCTTGAGCCTATTGAACACACATGTCTCGATTGAGAACACACGGTAATTGTTGACTCGTTCCAACAGAAATCTCATCACTAACCACCTACAGTGACCGATGTTCAAGAGAGCGATCACCGGTTCCAACTCGCAATCAGCGATCAGCACCACCCCAGGTCCGACCAGAGACCGAGGCACACCTTGCGGAGTCACTGGCAACTCATCTCCAGGATGTCAGCAACCAAGCGCCAACGAACGGTGCTTCAGCATCGCAGCCTGCGAAGCCCGTACAGCCCGCGCCGACGACTACACGCCGCGAGGAGTCGCCCGTCGACGCTTACAGTCCTGGTGCAGACCCCAGTGATCCACATAGCAAGCGCAAGCGCAACTTCAGCAACCGGACTAAGACTGGTTGCCATACGTGCAGAACCCGGAAGAAAAAGTGCGATGAAGCCAAGCCTGAATGCCAGAACTGTCATCGCGGCGGCTTTACATGCACCGGCTATGGTCCAAAGCCTATTGAAACTCAAAAGGGCCCAAACGCCAATGGTCGCTCCCAGGTGCCATTGCAATCAAAAATACAAGATGCGCCGCCCCTACAGTCACCTCTGCCACTCTCAGCAGATGGTCCTCGTTATGATCATTGGGGTCGCATACCGCCAACTCCAACAACACAGGATCCTTACCATCGCCTTCCTCCTGCGGTACCAGGTTCAACCGATATCCGACATCCTCAAGGCCGCGATAATTGGCGAAACTCCGCATCATGGCAATACCGAGACCCGGATAGTCCTTATGGTCCCAACAATCTCCCTCCACCAGCCGACTACAACCAGCCGACGCAGCCTGCTTCGTATTTTGAGCCTCGACAACCAAGCGATCCATGGAGACAGCCCCAGTATCCCTCACATTTCACTGGCGCTGGCCCACCCTTGAGCTCACGCGAAAGTGTCAGCGGCCATTCGTCCCGCGGTCCACCCTTCGCTCCTATGCCAAGCAGTGAGGTATCTGAAAAATACAAAATGTTGATCGGCGAACCATACAAAGCCCACATTGATGGGGAGCTTCTTGACGATCGCCGTTCTTGCAAGGCAGCTGTCGAGCGCTGGAATGCCGCTCACCAGCCCGGTCCAGCAACAAGCGACGAAGAGAAAGGTCGCCTGTTCAAAGCAATTTTGGATCCATACCAGAGAGATGATCGAAATTACCAATACCGCGAGAAATCAGCCTCCCTGACCCGTCCGGGTAGTATTGGCTCGCAAGTCATCGTCGTCTGTCCGTTCACTTGCGATTACGGCTACAACATCCACATCGGCGACGACACATTCATCGGCGCCAATTGCACCATGGAAGATGCCGCCGACATCGCCATTGGCAGCCGTGTCCACATCGGCAAAAACGTTATTTTCTGCGGCACTGACGAGCCAGTTTCACGCAAAGGTAGTCAGTCTGAACTGACTGCAGGTGCCATCATCGTCGAAGACGAAGTCCACATCGGCGCGGGAACGATTATCATGCCTCATCGCGTTATTGGCAAAGGCGCTTCGGTTGCTGCAGGCTCGGTCGTCACAAGGGTATGTCAAATCACCTACATCCCGCCGCACCATTACTTTTCAACTGACATCACATCCAGAACATCCCAGCCTACACCGTCGCCGCCGGCAACCCTTGCCGGGTCATCAAATCACTCCCGCGATCCGACAGTCCCGAACAGAAGCGCCACTCGCGCGAGCTCACCGCTTTCACCACCCACAGCGGCAGCGTCGGCAGCGTCCTCAGCGACGAAGACGTCGTTGGCGACAAGCAATTGATGCTAGAGAACGAGCGCAGCTTGCGTGACATGCGCGCCAGACGCGGTATCAGAGAGCAAGGGCGCCGCTGAGCGCTTCTTGCTTTTTTTTTTTTTTTGTGCCGCCCGACCAACGGACAATCTGTCCTAAATACTTGTACAGGGGTAGGGTGCGGGGAAGAGAAGGGAGAGAGAGCAGGGATACACAGGACCATGATGCGGGAGACAACAGCGCCCGACTGTCATTGATTGCGTTGTTTTACATACCCCCATGGGCGTTGCTTGTTGCCTGGAAAAGCAGTTGTTTGTATATAATTCGTATCCTTCTATAGATGTCGATGCCGAAGCAAGTTTTGAGGATGAAAGAAGGTCAGTTCTTGTCTATTCTCTTCATGTTCTCGGCATGACGATTCGCCCATTTGTTTCATGCTGTCCAGTCCGCATAGCATTTGGCCTGTGCTTCGCCCGAAGATCCATTCACTCCGCCCCCAGAGCCAGCGTTCAAGCATTGTCCATCACACCAAAATCTCCTCCTGGCTGACATCATCATTGTTCGAAGCCCATGAGCTGAGTTGCTTGGTCTAGATGCCATTCGAGCCGTCGTACCACTCTGGGCTCCACTCCCGGCTCACTCTTCGGCCGCCCGAATCGTAGTGGTCGCCATGGTAGTCGTTGTAACCACCGTAACCGTAGTCATCAGAGCGATGTCGATTGCCCCTGAAACTTAGCAAAGCGAAGATCGAGTTGATCAAGACTAACAACTCGCTACCAAGCGTCTTACCGATAACCTCATGTCCTTCATGGTTTTCCGCACCCTTGCATCGTTCCAGTAAGACGCCCCTCCGGTCGCAGTGACTGCATATCGCGCACAGCTTACAGAACCTGCCATCGCGTAATATTTTGCAGTGATGGCATATGAATCGGACATTTTCGCCCTGCACCACCAGGTCCCCAGGATTGTATTTGCCCTTGTTCATCCCACACAGAACGCAGAAGCGATGCGCCTGTTCTTCGGCTGTGCCATACCGTCCCCGTTCCATCTTAGTTTGTGGGTTGGCGAAGCTGTCGCGAGGAAGTACATTGGTGCAAGAGAAACAAGCCAATTCCGTCGCTCCACCGCGGAAAGGATTGCACTTCGAGAAGGAAGTCCTGGAGTTTGTCACGCCTAGACTCATCAGCCGGCTTGGCAAGCCTTTGGAAATGTCGACAGGTTTGGGAAAGGGCGAATATTGACGCCATGTCCAGCTCTTTGATTATTGCGAGGCTGAGCTCCTCTGGCAGGTCCGCCAGTATGGATGGAGGGCTGGTGTCGCCGAGTTGGGCCATGGTGGAAGTTGCTGTGGTGGGAAGTCGTAGTTTGCTTATGTGTCGCGAACCTGTGAGGTGGAGGAGGGAAAACTACAACTTTTTGTAACCCAACTCCAGCGTGAGGCACTACGCCTAGGAAGTGGCAGGTTTCGACGCAAGTGAATGACTTGCCAGCCAATATCTTCCATTAGTAGCTTTTTATGGCGAAAGGTGCATTGCAGTGCCTTTGAGAGACCCTACTGGCCATCAGAACACCTCTTACGAGCTTCCTTGGGCTTCCATGATATCTGGGCTGCGTTTGGGGCTGATCTACGTGGTAGCCATCGCAAACTTTGTGGGTTATTAAGGTCGCGGCGCATACTTCTTACAGAAAGTCATACAGCATGAATCATAATTTCTTCTGTCCAACTCACTGGGAGCTAACTAGCTACGTCCCAACCCCGCTCATCGACCAAAGTTGACTCCCCTCGCAGGATCCCAGCGTCCATCCACAGCACTCCCAGCCCTCGATCCCTGAGGAGCACCTTGTTGCGCCTGGGCCGGCGCACCGCCACCAAACACAATGGGCATACCCTCTTGCCAAGTCTGCACCGCTGGGCTCTGCACAGTAGCAACGGGCGGTGGCTGAGCTTGCGGCCTTTGGGGCATTGGTGCAGGCATGGGCTCCTGGCCGACAGCTCTAGCGGGCGGAGCGGCGTGCTGCTGTTCCTGCGCGGCTTTTTGTTGGCGCAGGTTGGCCTGGTTGGATTGCTGGATGCGAAGTCCAGCCATGGCATCGGACAAGTCGGCTTCTAAGCTCTGAGCCTCCGAGCGGCGGGCGTAAACGAAGTTGCGGCACTCATCGCGGAAGCGCGTGGTGATGGCTGAGAGGTCGTTCCAGAATTTGCGGCCTGTGTCGAGATTGCGCAGGATCTCCTTGTAACTCATGTAGGCGTTCTCCAGATTCTGAAGAGCGCTCTCTCGCTCTTTCGAGGATGTATCGCCACGCTTGGCGGCCTGGAAAGAGTTGTTGGTTTCCTGCACTCGTCCGAGGAGACGGTTTTGCTCCAACTCCTCTTTACGTACTTCGGCTTCGTCAACATCATATTTGTGCAGTCGCTCGTCGAAGAAGGACTCGAATTGTGAGGCCGCAAGCGGTTGCATTGGAAGCTCACGCTCAAGTCTTGCTGCCTCGTGCAAGAGATCTGGATTGACGTCGTCCTCCCTCGCTTTCAATCTCAATGCTTCGACCTTCTTCCTCCTGCGGCTCTCAAGCCTGTTGACTTCGTTGAGTGATGCACGGAGCATATTGACCTCGCGCTCGACCTTCGCTGTGATAGTCGCCCGGCGGCTCGAGGGTACGTAGTCTTCCAGATCTCGATCTGTTCCGCCCAACAGTCGAATCAGGCTTTCGTTCTCTTTCAGACGACCCTGCACAAGACGATCGCTATTCTCTGCTTGCTTTAGGTATCCGTCGATATCGTTCACCTGCGCGTAGAGCTTAGGTACAGCACTTGGTCCAGGCAATCTGCTCCAGCGGTCTGTGCCAAACTTCCTGCGCGCTGCTTCATCTTCGCCTGCTTCCTGTCGTAGCAGATCTACACCTTCCTGGTAGAGCTTGCGGTTGTTGTTCTTCAACTTCTCAGTATCGGCGATGGTGGTATGAAGTCGGTGCACACCATTGGCTTGACGTATTTCTTCGGCATGTGAGGCCACACCTGGTGGCAATCCAAGTGGTTTCTCCAGTGCTTGTAATGACCCAGGCAGTTGCAAGCTCGAGAGTAGCTCGTGGACCTTCAGAGTAAGATTGTCCAGCTCCGCGATGATGTTGTTGTTAACCAAGCGATCCCTCCTGTCAACATAGATTGATGCTGCAACATGAACAGCGTACGGAACCAGCTTCGCGAAAAGCGGCTTGCCTAATTCGCCATGATCGCCAAGCATCTCCTGCGAGTCGCTGACCTCTTTTGGCACGCGTGCAGCAACCATACTCGCTCGGTCCAGCGGTCTAAGTTCCGCCTTTGGAGGCTCGGGTATCAAGTAGATAGTATCGTTGTCCTTTTCCGATCGTTTCAGATCCTCGCTGACCCTTGTCTTCAATCCACTAAGGTCTGCCAGCACCGACTTGTTGATGTATCGACTCTCCTTAAGAGCCTCATTCACGCAGTTCATGCTGTCCCTCAAGCGGGCGACCTCCTCTCCATACTTCCTCTTTTCCAAGCAATCGCAAGCGGCTCGGTACTGCGCAGCGGCGGCAAAATGGTGATGCTTTGCGTTGAAATGGTGTATCCACTCGGAGCTGATGCTGTCGCTCTTGATTCCCCAGTCGCCAGCATCAGAGTACAGATCGCTAACTTTGGCGGCAAGCTTCGAGATGGATGCGTCTTTCAGCCCGTCTTTGACTGCCTTCTGCCAGAAGCACTCTTGAGCTTGCGCCAGCATCAACGCTTCCACACTCTCGAGTGTCAAGGTATCCATGTCCTCTGGTGGACTGCTCCTAAGCTCTGGAATGATTTCCGTCTTGAGGTAGCTAAGGACGCCTGCCGCGAAGCAGAAGTTCGAGGCGGCTGACTTCAGGCCTTCTGAAGTCGCTCGGTTCGAGGATAGGGCGATTTGCGAATACATGGCGGCAAGGTTGAAGAGGACGTTTGCGAGCTCAAATCGAAGGTTGTTTTCGGTATGGGCGTGGGTGGTGTGGTAGCCAAGGGCAGGGTACCAGGTGAAGTCTGCGCCGATCTACTTCATAAATGACTGCTAGTTAGCGGCGCTATCCAACTGCTCAGAACGTTGCGTGCATGGTTATACGTACATCGACAGGGAACTTCCCTCCCATCCACACTAGCTGGGCAGCATAAGCCTGCAGCTTTCGTATGCCACTCGCGTGTGGCTCGAGAGAGGTAACAGCATCTTTGCGCAGCTGATCGATAATCTCCAAGTCGCGTGCGAAGGTGTCTGGGTGTTGGTCGTATTTTGTGGAAATGTATGATTTGATTGCGTCGGAGAGGAGCAGGTTGTGAGTGCGACGAAAGGGAATGGGGAGGATGTTGCTATTGCCCGACATGCTTGCGAGCTATGCCGACGGCTGTAGAAAGGTTAGGAAGACAGTGATGTGGTGGTAGCACTTAAAGAGACACAGCACAACAGCACTGCTCACGGCTGGTGTGAAGTCATCGCTGGCGTAGTGGCTGTGGCGTTCTTGGTGGGCTGCCTCAAAGTGTGGCGGCGGTGTGGCGTTGTCGATGAGGGGCCAGAAGAAGTGGCTTGCTTCGAGAAGGTGGCTCTTGTGGCTCTTGTGGCTCTCTCTCAACCTCTCAACTGGGCGCGGGGCACGCCATTCAACTCGAGACACACGACCAAGCCCGAACAAGCGAAACTTGCTCAGCGGTATGGCGACAGCCTGCCAGACGGTCCAGGCGGTGTCGCATGTGCCAGGCGAAGGGGTGAGCAGTGGAATCATAAAGTATATAATGTAGCCATACAAAGAACTCCCACCCTGTCTGCGCATCCATCATAGTCCCTGCCGATCCGCCTCTTCGCTAGTGAACACCTCTCTCGCCGAGCTACATCTTTCAATTACCAAGCAAAATCACTCTACCAGACAGAACACCAACAAAACACCAGCTGTCTCTTCTCTCCTCCTCAACAACCACACATCTCTCTACCCAACCTCATACCCACCCACCAACCACCAAAATGGCCGAGCACAACTACAAGTTCAACATCACCATGACCTGCGGCGGCTGCTCCGGCGCCGTTGAGCGCGTGCTGAAGAAGCTCGAGGGTAAGTCAAACCACAAGACACTCCTCTAGAAGTCTGTCCATCTACTCTCCGAAAACCCTCGCTGACACATCTCTCAACAGGCGTCAAGGAATTCGACGTCTCCCTCGACTCCCAGACCGCTACCGTCAAGACCGAAGAGAGCCTCGACTACAGCACCGTCCTCGAGAAGATCAAGAAGACCGGCAAGGCCGTCAACTCTGGCGAGGCTGATGGCGTTGCCCAGGCTGTGTAGATTGGACGAGAAGAAGAGGGAATAAAGTTGCTTTCGCAAGAGCGCCTCACGGTCGCACCATCAGAGCAGGAGTTACAAGGCGCTGGGGATACCAGGGATCTACCTTTACAAAGGACTGCAAAACGAATACAAGATTGTTGTATTGTCATTTTGGTTCATGCTAGATCATTATTCTCAAGGAAATTGTTTACACTATGGAGAATATTCCTCCTCTTCCATGCCATCAACGCAGGTAAGATGACACGACGCTTCTAAAACCTCGCCTCGACCTTGTCGTGCACGTCGCCCAGCGCCCACTCGTTGCGCGCCTTCTTAGACCTCACAGCATCGACCTGCGCTCTAGTGAAACCCTTCGCCTCCACAGCCGGGTTGTAGCCCAGTCCATTCTTCTTACCAACATCCTCCGAGCTGACCGCATCGCTTGCCTTGCCATCAGCACGCTTATAAACACTCACAACCACAGCACCTCCAAGACCAAGGTTGTGCTGCAGCGCAGCAGTAGTGCCCTTCACCAAACGGTTATTAGCCCACCCACGCAAGTGCCACACCAACTCCGCGCATTGCGCAATACCACTGGCGCCGAGCGGGTGGCCTTTGGAAATCAGGCCGCCGGAAGGGTTGACGACCATCTTGCCGCCGTACGTGATATCGCCGGCGCGCACCATCTCGTGCGCTTTGCCCTTCTCGCTCAAGCCCAGGGCGTCGATGACGATCATCTCGTTCGCGCTGAAGCAGTCGTGCACTTCCGCGACCTTGATGTCTTTGACGTTGACACCGGCTTCGGCTAGGGCGATCTTTGCTGCGTACTCGTTCATGCCGTAGCCCATCAGGTCGATCGCTGAGCGAGAGAACACGCTCTCTGTGTCAGTTGCCAGAACTTGTCCAGCAATCAACACAGCCTGCTCCTTGAGATGCGGTCTCGCATCGAGGAAACTCTGCGAAACAAGCACAGCCGCCGCGCCACCATCGCTAGTCGGGCAGCATTGCAGCTTGGTCAAAGGCTCGTGAATCATCGGCGACTTCATGATCTGCTCGAGCGTGTACTCGTCCTGGAACTGCGAGTATGGGTTGCGCTTCGAGTGCTCGTGGTTCACGCGCGCGATCTCCGCGAAATCGGCATTCGTCGCGCCGTACTTCTCCTTGTACTCGCGGCCAGCGTTGCCGAACATCTGCGCGGCGCCAGGGGCGTTGG